>ENA-OPNJ01000482-OPNJ01000482.1-human-gut-metagenome-genome-assembly--contig:-NODE-482-length-18735-cov-1.339507_pt1 | contig 18735 bp, 16 predicted proteins | sample MGYA00241535_ERZ501767 | MGnify/ENA primary metagenome ERZ501767 (study PRJEB25962, sample SAMEA2042564) | human gut metagenome | biome: human gut; feature: human-associated habitat; material: faeces...
AAAATGTAGTACTATTATAATAGTCACAAACGAAATTTACCTACTAAAATACTGAATATGCGACTATTTATAGGTACCATGACAACAAGCAAAGAAAATCAGGCTAAAGCAAACAGAAATTAACAGTTTCAAAGTGTATCATGACAATAATTACAAGAAAAGGGGAACAGGATGAGTTATTTTCCGTTTTTTAGAGAAATAGAAGGGGAGAAATGCCTTGTTATCGGTGGCGGTAAGGTGGCAGCAAGAAAGATAAGCAGGCTGAAGGGCTTTGGCGTGAAGATTAAAGTTGTTGCACCGTCTATAGTTTCTGACATAGAGGCAGTGGTGCAGGCTTGCGATAATATAAGTGTTGAAAGAAGAATATTCACACCACAAGATATTGAAAATGTGGACTTTGTTATCGCGGCGGCTGGGGAAGAAGTGGATAAAGAAGCTGCAAGATTGTGCAAAGAAAAGGGTATTCCTGTAAATGTTGTGGATAACCAGGAACTGTGCGACTTTATATTCCCTTCAATTGTGCAGAAGGGTGATATGGTTGCAGGCTTTGTTACAGGTGGGAAGAGTCCGCATGTTGCAGCTAAGTTAAGAAGAGATTTTGAAGCAAATGTATCTGATAATATAGAGAGCATATTAGATTATCTTTCAGAGGTCAGGACACTTGCCAAAGAAAAGATAGATGATGACAGAAAAAGAGCAGCATTTATAAGAGAAGTTTCTGAATTCTGCATGAAAGCAGACAGAGTGTGCAGCAGCAAGGAAGAAAATGCATTTTTACAGAAATATCTTGATAATGGAAGCGGGAAGATACTGCCGGGAGCGGCACTTGTTGGTGCAGGCTGCGGTTCATATGAATTAATTACACTCAAAGGTCTGTCAGAGATAAGACGGGCAGAGGTTATAGTGTATGATGACCTGATAGATGAGCATCTGCTGGAGTTCGCACCGGAGAGCTGTGAGCTTATATATGCAGGAAAGAGGAGTGGCAGACATTCCAAGGCACAGGAGGAGATTAATGAGCTTCTTGTAGAAAAAGCCCTTGAAGGCAGATATATTGTGAGACTGAAAGGCGGAGACCCGTATGTGTTTGGCAGGGGCGGCGAGGAAGCACTTGCGCTCAAAGTACATGGCATATCTGTGCATGAAGTTCCGGGGGTTACATCAGGTATTGGTCTGTGTGGAATGGCAGGAATTCCGGTGACACACAGGGGTGCAAGCCGTGGATTTCATGTGATTACCGGACATACGGCAGATAATCTGTCACCGGAGGTTGAGGAAATCAGGTGGAAATCATATGCAAAGCTTGATGAAACATTTGTATTCCTTATGGGATTAAAGAGTATAGACATGATTACGGAAAAGCTGATGAGATATGGAAAGTTGTCAGATACTCCGGTTGCGGTAATTCACGGTGAGAATACAGATGGTACATATGTAAAGCTTGTCGGAACACTTTCGGATATTGCAGCAAAGGTGAAAGAAGTAGACTTCCCATCACCAGCTATTATAGTTGTTGGCGAGGTTGCGTCACTGGAATTGACGGATTAGCAGAAACTTAAGATGCGCTGAAAAGCAGCGCAGGAATAGAGGTTAACATGGATAAAGACAGACTTGACAGACAGATAGAGTTTATAAGAGAGATTGATAAGGAAAAGAGCATTGGCAGACAGACGTATCTGGCGGATGCGTCAAGAAAGGAAGATGACGCTGAGCATGCATGGCATATGGCAATTATGACTGTGCTGTTGTCTGAATATGCCAACGAAAAGATTGATGTGCTCCGCACAATGACAATGCTTCTTATACATGACCTTGTAGAGATAGATGCAGGCGATACATATGCTTACGATGAGAATGCTAAGAAGACACAGCGTGAAAGAGAGTTAAAATGTGCTGACAGAATATTCAGTATTCTTCCAGAAGACCAGGGGAAATATATGCGTGAATTGTGGGAGGAATTCGAGGCACAGGAAACACCAGAAGCAAAGTTTGCAAGAACTATGGATAACTTCCAGCCTGTAATTTTAAATGATGCTTCAAAAGGAAAAAGCTGGGCAGAAAAGGGTGTGCATCTTAGCCAGATATTAAAAAGAAATGCACGAACAGGAGAAGGCTCAGAAGAACTCTGGAAATATTCGTATGAAAAATTTATAATGCCTAATGTGAAAAAAGGGAATATTAAAGAGGATTAAAATAGTAGAAATTCGAGTTAAGGGGGTAAAATTTACAAAAAAGTAAAAAAATACCCCCTTAACTTAAAAAAACATTTCTTTTGCTATAATAAAAATATAAAACGGAAATTTTCCGAAAACAATATTTTATGATAATCCAGACGATAAGAGAACATATATTAAGAGTGTTATAGGAGAAATATTAGAAAAGGATATTAAGCACAGGGTAAAGATACGTAATGTTTCAGTTTTTGAAAAAGTGCAGACATATCTTATTAACAACTTTGGCTCAACAACTAGTTTGAAGAGTATCTTGAAAGAACTTCATAAATCTGGAATGGACATAAAGAGAGAAACTTTGAACCGTTATATTAATATATTAATGGATGCAAAAATAATATACGAATGTAAGAGGTTTGATTTAAAATCCATAAATGGTGAGCAGAAGTATTATTTATCAGATATGGGTTTCTATTTTGCAACAAATACTGATAACAGAATTAATTATGGACCAGCCCTTGAAAATGTTGTTTTTAACTATGCAAAATCAAAGGGGTATGATATCAGTATTGGAAGAATAGGAAAGTTAGAATGTGATTTTATTATGAGAGATAATATGAACAACTATGGTTATGTTCAGGTGACGATGACAACAATGTTAAACAGAGAAACAGAGGATCGAGAGTATGCTCCATTAGAGATGATTAAAGATAACTATCCTAAATATGTGCTTACAAGAAATGATATGATACAAAAAAGAAATGGAATCATTCATGAAAATATACCGCAGTTTATGGCATCTGGAAAGCTTTTCTAAGGATGCTCCAGCATAACCACAACGCGGAATTCCTGCTTTTCCTCCGAGTAAACATAATTGAGCAGACCATTATATTTATCTGCAATGCGCTTTACACTTTTAAGACCATAACCGTGAAAACCAGTGTCCTGTTTTCTGGAATGAAGTTTTCCGTCATGGCCTAAAGGAGATGATTTGCATGAGTTAGCAATGCTTATAAGGTCAGCGTTGCCGCCTCTGATAAGAGAAACATTACAATCTATATATGGTTCATCACATGATAGGGATGCATCAATGGCGTTATCAAGAAGATTGCAGAATATGGAAGTGAAATCCTGTGCGGGAAGATATTCAAGGGTGTTGGCGCGTATGTCTGCCTCAAAGCTTATACCTGAATTACTACATTGTTCGGCATATCTTGAGATAATTACATTCAGTATATCAATTTTGCAATATCTTTTGGATTTTCTTAGTGCATCACTTCCCAGAATGTTATTGATATATCCGGTTATTTCGTCAATATGTTTTCCATCATTCAGCTGGCTGATAGTATTAAGGTGGTTCTTAATATCGTGAATAAGAATGTGCTGTTTCTCATTAACTTCCTGAACATAATTATAATAATGTTCAGTGTCAGTCTCTTTCTGTAATTCAATCTGCAATCTGGCATATTCAACATTTTTCTGGCTGATATCCTGCTGCAGATAGAAAGTCAGGATATTGATTGAGAGCAGCAGAACCAGACATATGAATACAATAACAGAGTCAGAGCCAGACAGTTTACCGTTGAGACATATATAGCCAAGAGAAACGGTAATGATAGAGGACATAACAGGTATCAGATACAGCATAAGGGTGCTTTTGCGTATAGAAGCATTATTGACTGTATCTTTAGAGAAAATTCTGGTTACTAACTGTGAAATACATAAATAGACAGATTTGCTTAATATAACAAATGTAAATGCCGAACTATGTATGTTTCCATCACGGAATGCATATATCGTTATGTCAGGAATAGCTGCGGCAATAAGTCCTTCTGATAATGCCATAAGAATTGTCAGGGCAAGGGCATGAAACAGTGCCCAAACCGGTTTTGAATCATAATTAAGCACGATGCAGCACAGATAGACAATGAATGAGCAAAATGCATTGAGTGCCGCATTAGTGAGAATTGCTACAGGTATAAGCAGACTGAACATGCCAATAGTGATTAAAAGAGATAAAAATGTGTTCTTTCGTGAAGTAAATATCCGGTTGCAGTATAGCCATAGAATAATGGCTTCTATAAGATATACAAATAAATAGTACAATATTAAATTCATAAATCCCCCTCTGATTAATAAACTAGCGCAATGTTGTAAGAAATGCTGAATAGGTATTAAAAAAATCATTATACTTGCGCAAGGCAATATCAGCGTAAAGATGATTTTCCATATATATTCTGCTGTTATTATAAGACATAATATAATTCATATTCACTATATAACATCGATGGCTCTGATAAAAGCTCCCAGACGGAAGCATTGATTTAATGCTGGCGAGAGTCTGGGTGGTTGTATATGTATCTGAAACCGTGTGGATAGTAAGATTGCGGCAGTGAGGATTAACCTCCACCATAATGATATCCTTTGCTGATAATACATATGTTTTGCCTTTACATTTTACAATAATCCTGCCGCCAATAGAATTGAATTCAGATATGGCGTCTTCAAGGTTACGCATAAAACGTTTACTTTCAACAGGCTTTGAAATATAACGGAATACATGAAAGCGCATGGCTTCGTCAAGATATTCCGGAAAGGAAGTTATAATAATTATTATTGCTGCCGGATAAGATTTAACAAGCGAATTACCAACGGCAATGCCATCTATGCCAGACATCTGGATATCTAAATATACAATATCGGGTTTGATATCTGAAGCCAGAATGTCTTCACCAGAGTGAAATATGTAAATATCAGGTCTTTTCAGTTTATGTTCAATATAATAACTTTCGCACAGAGTTTTAATCTGCTCGCATATCAAATTGTCATCATCACATATAAATATATTCATTATCCAATCTCCATAAAATAAAACTATTGTTATTATAACCGATGAGAATATTAAAATAAATGTTATTTTAAACACGAAAAGTGTCATTTCACGCAATTGGTATTGAATTAATAAAATAGATGTGGTATTAAAGGCTTATATAAAGCGTTGTACACATATGCGCATGGGTATGGGAGAAGACCAGCTCATGTATATGGATAAGAGAGAAATTGAAAAAGCCGAAGAATGGAAAAATATTTTTAGTGAGCCAGTTCATTTACTAGGGAGATGATATTAAATGAAGAGAAGAGGCATTAGGTATGTGATTCCAATTATATTTATTGCAGTATTGGTGGGAGCGATGGTGACATATGTTCTACTCCACAAGAATACAGAAGCAGAGAAGGGCTTAGATTATGCAAGTCTTATCGGGGTAACAGGAGACAGTGATTTTCAGAATTACTGGGATACAGATGGATGGTATGATCTGGCTGCAGTTGAAGATGGATATTATTATATGAATTTTGAACAGAAGTTGTTGTTTTTGAATCTGGAGACAAATGATGTTATACCTGTGTGTGCAAAACCTGAGTGTGATCATAAATCTTCAAGTTGTAATGCTTTTTTTGGAAATGGAGCGGCATTGAGGAGTATATATTATTATAGAGGATATATATATTATTTTGGACTTTCTAATGGCATGGCACAGTTATGCCGCATGGATAAGAGTGGCACAACAAGAGAAGTTATAGGTGAACTTATACCTAATGATGGGGTTGACTCGATTCGAGCTGTTTTTCAGGGGGAATACGCTTTTATATATGATGGGAGTGGCCTTGCTGATGAGCAAGAGACTACAAAGAGCATAATAGAAGTATCTCTGACATCAGGAGACAAGAAAATTGTATATGAAGTTACTGGAAAAGGGATATCAATAACTAATGTTAAATGTTTTGGTGATAAAATATTTTTTACTGTGAGGGAAGCCGATTCCATATCAGATAAAGCCATAAGTGTGCATAGCAGAGGTTTGTTTAGCTATTCGTGCAGCAATGATGAGATAGAAGAAGTGAGTGGACAGAATATTAATGATTATTATGTTGTGGATGGAACAATGTATTACTTTGTTACGGGAGAGGGGCTTTACAAGATAGATATTGGAAGTGATATATCACAAAAAATATGGGAGTCAACAGAACAATGTGATATGTGTAGTGTATCTTCAGATGGAGAATACATTTATCTTAATAATCATAAGTACTGTTATTATATGTGGGAATTATATGGCTTTTCAGAAAACAGATATATAGTTATTGATAAAGGTGGAAATGTTATTAATGAGATATTGTGTCCTGATGCATTGGCGTTATATTTTGGGGATGACAGGTATTTATTTTATAAAAGTATGAACGATGCAGAAGGTCTTATGTATATGAAAAAAGATGATATAGAGACTGGTGGAGATTGGAAGCAGGTGTTTGAATGACAAAGTATATAAGGCTGTTTAAGAAAGGAATGTATAGATTTTGTATGATGTTTCTTCTTATATTGATATCATCAGGATGCAATGTAAAGGAAATAGAAACACAGACACAAACAGAGACTAATAACCAATATGCAGTACAGGAACCAGAAATGACAGTTATAGATGGAATAAATTATATAACGGAGCAAGGCATTAAGTTAAAGGTGACATACCCAATAATATCTAAAGATATCGCCGATGGTAATTTGGTTGGAACATATATGGTAAATCCAGTAAAATTAGGCAATGGATTGGGAGAAAAGGATGAAATGGCGTATATTGTTGCCGGTATTATAGAGTGGCCATCATTATATAATGATGAAAATATAGAGAAATTAGAGTATACGGCATATAATGCATCCTGCATATTTGATTACAGTGATATGAGTGAGAATAAATATACAAAAAAACAGATGGATATAAAAGGCGAAACAAAAACAATATATGGAAATGATGAAAATAAGTTAAAGTTAATAATTATAAATGAACTCCCAACATCTGATAAAGCAGCTTATAGTTATATGCAGCCTGAGTATGTTGAGATAAAGAGTGTTATTGACGATATCAATAAAATGATTGTAGGAGTCCATGTTTATTATATGGATGGGAGCGAAGATTCTGATTATTATAGAGTAGAAAGTATATCTAAGAGTGATATAAGCAGGATACAAATATACAGGTTATGATTGGCATATAGGGGGAAATATGCAGGAATTAAAACGTATCATCAATTATAAACGGATTATATTGTTGTTAATTGCTGCAACAGTTAATGTTGTATTCTTTTTGTATGACAATAAGCCGGTAATGGATGAAGATATAATCAACAAAGAAAATGTTGCTCATGAGACATATATTAAGAATTATCACGAAGAAGTGAATGCAATAATTGATAATGCTGATAAACTTAAGAAATATAGTATTTTTAATAAAGCTGGAAGTTTTTCGTATGCGAATATATTGCAGACGGCAAGGGATTTTGAACGAGTAAAGAACGTTATTTTACCAGAGGATGAGTATAAAGGGGTGCAGGCATATACAACTTATTATTATCAATATTTCTTTACTATGCTTGTAATGATGTTTGTTATATACGATATGTTTGCACAGCGGGATAATGGCATGTGGAGCATAACATATAGCTGCGCTAATGGAAGAATCATGTATGCGATAAAGCAGACGGGAGTTATTGTTGTTACAGGAGCTTTTACACATACTCTGATATACTGGTCTACGTTTATTGCGGCAATGCTGCAAAGAGGAGGCGTCAGGGACTTAGTAAATCCAGTGCAGACAATTGAGACATTTGATAAATTTACATATCCGTGGAGCAAAATAAAGTATGTGACGGTGCTATATATGATATCAATGGTGTGTATAGTTGCCCTATGCATTACTATATGGGGTGTTTTTGTTATATTCCGTAATCGTGTCTATGCACTGGTTACAATGCTTATATTTGCGGCTGTGGAGCAGTTTATATATTCTCATATAGACATACATAGCGTGTGGAATGGTCTGCATTATATTAATATTATTAATATAATTAATATAAATGCTACATTTTCATCATATAGAAACTGGGGTGTGGGAACTTATGTATTTCCTGTATTTTCAGTGGTACTGTTCGTGCATATTATATGTGCAGGTGTAATAGGTTATATTGCTATAAATGTGTCTGCTTCAATGAAACCATACAAAAATACAACATTTATAAAACGGTTTACAGATTGTGTATCAGCTGGCTGTCAGAAAATTCTTGCAAGGATTCCGTTTCTATTTAAGGAAATACATAAATTTATATTTACTTCTCATTGTGGCTGGGTTGTTGTGGTAATGCTGACAGTTACAGCGTATGTATGCCAGACAGGCCAGTATCACTATACAGATGACAATAAGTATATGGATAGTGAATACATGTTACATGGAGGGAAAGATTATACATATTTTCAGGATTATCTTGATAATCTATACCAGCAGAGAGATGAGCTGCAAGCTGACATAGATGATTATGGAGATATATTGACAAGAGATGAAAGCGTTGATATTGGTAGTTATGTTAATCTGAAAACAAAACAACAGCAGATACTAAAGCTGATAGAAAGTCGTAGGGAATACGCGGACAAGATTGAATATATCGGACATATGGATGAAACATTTAATATAAGAGCATGGATGATATCGGACAGAGGATATGAAGTGATATTGGGCAAGAAAGGACTGTATCGCAGAATAATGGTAAATCTTGCACTGATATGCGGTTTTATACTTATGTCAGCAGATGCAGGAAGACTTGAAAGAGTCAGCGGCATGATACTTTTTGAACATAGTACAGCATTGGGACGTAATAAGATGAGATGCAATAAATATTTGTCGTGCATAACAATTACAATAATAATGACTGTTATTATATGTGGAATGGAATTCTTATGGATGAGACATATATATGGGATACCTTACATGAATGCGCCGGTCGTGAGTCTTACATTTATGGGGAATAAACTTGGAATGGGACTATATGCATCTGGAATTCTTAAGTGGATGCTGTTACATATGACAATATGGCAGTATATGCTTATGCAATTTATCATGAGGCTTGTAATATGTCTTATATTAAGCGTTGGCATAATGAAAATAACAAGAAGCATTAAGAATATAAAATAAAGGCATAAATTGCAAACGCAGTTCTGCTATGATATACTTAATCTGTATATAGCCCTGCGATGGCTGAATAATGAATTTTTGATATATGAAAGGCGGATATGAGATGAACGACAGATATCAGACACCACTTGCAGAAAGATATGCAAGTAAGGAAATGCAGTACATTTTCTCTCCAGACATGAAGTTTAAGACATGGAGAAGACTCTGGATTGCATTAGCAGAGACAGAGCATGAACTTGGACTTCCTATCACACAGGAGCAGATTGATGAGTTAAAGGCTCACAAGGATGATATTAACTATGAAGATGCCAAGAGAAGAGAGAAGGAAGTAAGACATGATGTTATGTCACATGTATATGCTTACGGACTTCAGTGCCCTAAGGCTAAAGGTATCATACATCTTGGAGCAACTTCATGCTATGTTGGTGATAATACTGATATCATCATTATGACAGAAGGCTTAAAGCTTGTTCGTAAGAAACTTGTTAATGTTATTGATGAGCTTTCTAAGTTCGCAGATAAATATAAGGCACAGCCTACACTGGCTTTCACACATTTTCAGCCAGCACAGCCAACTACAGTTGGTAAGAGAGCTACATTATGGCTCAATGAATTAGTTATGGATTTAGAAGATCTTGACTATGTATTATCAACAATGAAGCTTTTAGGCTGTAAGGGAACAACAGGTACACAGGCTTCATTCCTTGAATTATTCAATGGAGATCAGGATAAGATTCGTCAGATAGATAAGAAGATTGCCACAAAGATGGGCTTTGAGGCGTGTGTTCCAGTATCAGGACAGACATATTCAAGAAAGGTTGATACAAGAGTTCTTAATGTTCTTGCAGGCATTGCTGCATCAGCACATAAGTTCTCTAATGATATAAGATTATTACAGCACCTTAAGGAAGTTGAAGAACCATTTGAGAAGTCACAGATAGGTTCATCAGCTATGGCATATAAGAGAAATCCTATGAGAAGTGAACGTATGGCTTCACTTGCAGATTATGTACTTTGTGATGCCCTTAACCCAGCTATAGTATCAAGCACACAGTGGTTTGAAAGAACATTAGATGATTCTGCAAACAAACGTATTTCGATTGCTGAAGCCTTCTTAGCAACAGATGGACTATTAGACCTTTACTTAAATGTAAGTGATGGTTTGGTTGTTTATCCAAAAGTTGTAGAAGCTAACTTATTAAAGGAATTGCCATTCATGGCTACAGAAAACATTATGATGGATGCTGTTAAAGCAGGTGGTGACCGTCAAGAATTACACGAATTGATTCGTCAACACTCAATGGCAGCAGGACGTGTTGTTAAAGAAGAAGGTAAGCCAAATGATTTGATTGATCGTATTGCAGCGGATCCAAAATTTGGCATGACAAAAGAACAAATTCTTTCTATCATGAAACCAGAAAACTTCGTAGGTCGTTCTGTTCAACAAACAGAAGAATTCTTCAAAGACTTCATTGATCCAATTCTAACAAAAGAAAAAGATGCATTAGGAATGCATGCTGCAATTAACGTATAAAAAACAGAGCTCATTCGAGCTCTTTTTTAGTACAAATTAGGAATTGAAATCTTTTTATATTTCTTTATGATCTCTTTATAGTTTGGCATCCAAGTACATAGTAAACTATAGAAATCTTTTGAATGATTTAAATGATACAAGTGTGCAAGTTCATGAAGAATAATCGCATCCACAAATTCTAAAGGCATAAATATAAGATTCACATTGAAACAAATCTTATGTTTACTCGGTGTACAACTACCCCACTTGCTCTTATAAAAGCCATATTGTAAAGAAATATCATGTATATTTAATTGTTCGCAAAAGAATTTAAAACGAAGATCTATATATTTCTTAACATTTTGTTTCAAGAATCTTTGGATGAGTGTTTTATCAGGATACAAATATAAATCATTGCCTTCAACATAACAAATCCTTTTATTCATATAATGCAACTTATATTCATTACCCAATAAAGAAATCAAATCATTTTCTTTGGATAAAGCACATTTATTTAATTGATTTTCGATCCAAGCTTCTTGTTCATGCACAAATCTATCAATTTCTCTTTTAGAAACAGTGAAAGGAGCGCTCACCTGAACCACTCCTTCTACGACACGAATTTTTATTTTTTTACAATTGGACTTACGATGAAGTACATACTCCATTAGGCAATATCTTCTAAGACTTCAGTCGCAATACCACTTAGATATGCATCTACTTTTTCTTGTTGCTCTTTAGAATAAGCATCATATTCATTGATATCACGAATTAAATCCAACATAGGAAGAGTTCCATATAATTTTGTACATGTTGAATTACACAATGTTTCCACATCTTCCTTCTTATAGAATTCAATTCTTTCATGACAATTTGGACATTCTAAATATGCCATATTTTCAATGATACCCAAAACCTTGACTTCCATCTTTTCACACATGTGACAAGCCTTTTCTACAATCATACTTACCATTGGCTGCGGTGTAGAAACCATCACAACACCCTGTACTGGAATGGACTGCATAATTGTTAAAGCTACATCACCAGTTCCAGGAGGCATATCAATCAACAAGACATCCAAATCGCCCCATACAACATCTGTATAGAATTGTTTTACAACACCACCGATAACAGGACCGCGCCAAATGACTGGATCTGATTCAGCTTGAACTAAGAAGTTTAAAGACATTACTTTAATTCCTTCTTTAGATTCAACTGGAAGCAATTGTTTTTTTTCATTGCCATACGCATGTTCATTTGTCAAAGCTAAAAGTCTAGGAATACTAGGACCTGTAATATCCGCATCGAGGATACCTACTTTGTAACCCTTTTTTAGCCATAGCCTTAGCCAACATAACAGTAACAGTGGATTTACCAACCCCACCCTTACCAGACATTACAGTGATAATATTTTTAATGTGGTTATCTGGATTCGATTGAATTCCACATGTTTCACTGTTCTTTCCACATTTTCCTTGAGAAGGACAACCTTCACATGACATATACTACTCCTCCTTTGGCTTTTCTATTTTTTGAAAACAACGATCATAAACATTTGACAAACGCTTATCTTGAATATGCGTGTAAATCTGCGTAGTCTGTATATTACTATGACCCAATAGTTCCTGAACGATTCTTAAATCTGCATCTCCATCCAATAAATGTGTCGCAAAAGAATGCCTGAAACTATGTGCAGAAATTTGCGGATTTAAATTTAATTCATTTACTTTTTGTTTAATCATTACATGTACATATTGTCTAGTACAAACATGACCTAAACGATTCACAAAAAAATATGAAACATTCTTTATATCCCAAACACTACGAATAGAATCTAAATAATATTTCATCTGTGTAGCACAGTAAGAAGATATAGGTATCATTCTTTCTTTATCTCCCTTACCTTTTATTTTTAATATACCTTCAACTAAATGTACATCATTTAACTTTAAATCACAAAGCTCACTTACACGCAGACCACAAGAATATAATACAACTAATATTGTTTTATTATATTGATCAATCTCATTGTCTTGAAAAGATGAAAAAACTTTTTTTACCTCATCCACACTTAAATATACAGGCAGATGCTTAGATGATTTCATCCCATGAATTAATAAAGATACATCCTTTATTTCAGAATGTGCAATCGATATCTGTAAATGAAAAGAGTGAATGCTCGCAATCATTCGATTCACACTCGCTGCACTATGATCCAAGGCATAAAAATCCAAAAAATCTTCAATATCTAAAACAGATATAGATTCAAACGCAGTAATATTTCTTTTATTTAAAAAATCAATATAAGACTCAATATCATGAATATAAGACTTCTGTGTTTTTTTTGCCTTTCGTTGTACAACACTTAAATATAGACGATAATCCTCTAATGCATCTATTAATTCCATAAGGATATTATAACACAAATTAAATATAAATAGGCTCTAATACATTCATATCACAATTTGATTCTTTAATTGCCTCGATAAGTACAGATTTTACTTTGTTGTCACGGTGATCATACGCAAACTGCAAATTACGAATACTAAAATGGTTCGCATATAAAACCCTATTGATTTCATTTAAACGGTTTGGACGATGTACCATATAAAAACGCCCATAACTCTTTAATAAACGACTCGCATGATAAACCAATTGTTCCAAAGTCAAATTCTCTTCCATTCTACCTAAATGGCGATAATTCAATTTTTCTGGCTGTTGATTTGCATTCATTTTAAAATAGGGTGGATTGGAAACAATCACATCAAATAAATTGTCTGTATATTCTTGTATTGGCTTATTAACAATCCGAGCCCGATGCTTAATAAACGTATCCACATTCTTTTGAGCCACTTTACTTGTCTCTTCTAATATTTCAACACCCACCAATTCTTTGACATTAAACTGATCCAAATAGACAAGAATAGCTGCGTTGTTTGTTCCAATATCTAAAACTCTTTCCTGCTTTTTTAAACGCACAAACTGCGCTAATAATTTTGTATCCGTATTAAAACGAAAATGTTCAGGATCTTGATATAGCTTCAAATTTTCATCAATAAAATAATCCAATGTTAAACTCAATTAGATCCCTCCTTTTTCAATAAGTCGCTAGCCTTTATAAAACATTTCGTATCCATTTTTTCATTTAGACGATTCAATATATAATCTGTATTTTCTTGTGGCGCCGCAAACAAATCCATTTGTTCAACAATTTGTTTAGCATCCTTTAAAGAACCGATATGTACACCAATATAGCGATACCCAATTGGCTCGAAATATTCTTCTAGTAAAGATCTACATGCCCCATAGATCATAGGATATGTATTCGAATATGTACTTAAATTTAAACTATGACATGCATTATGAAAGGTTGTATCTCTAAGTGTTAATGTTATAAGCTTTCCTTTTTGATTTTCGCGCTGCATTTTATGTGTCAATTCATTTACTATGCTTTCTAAGCAACTACTTACTTCTTTAATGGAATATAAATCAGTTGAATATGTTCTTGAAACAGAAATACTTTTTTGTGTTGTGGAATAACATAATGTAGCGCTTGAATTTCCTCTTGCTTTTTGAATCAAAGAATAAGATGCTTTTCCAAGCGTCTGCATGATCCTTTGTTCATTTTTTTCATCTGCAAAATCACCAATTGTATAAATACCCATATCATTTAAAATAGGCACACTCTTTTTACCTATACCATTCATTTCATTGATCTTCAAAGGCCATAATTTGGTAGAAAGCTCCGATTTTCTTAATACGGTAATGCCTTTTGGTTTGCGCATATCGCTTGCCATTTTCGCAAGAAAACGATTGGGAGCGACACCAATCGAACAATTTAAATGGCATTTTTCATAAACGCCATTTTGAATCTCAAACACCAGGTCCAAAGGTCTTTTATAACGCTTAATAATTTCTGTTACATCCATATAACATTCATCAATACTTGCAGGCTCAATTTGATGTGTAAACGTCTTTAAATACGTAAAAAACTGTGCAGACATCGAACGATAATAGCCATAGTCACCTTGAATTAATACTAAATCTGGACAAAGTCGCAAAGCCTCATATACAGGCATAGCACTATGCACACCATATTTTCGTGCTTCATAATTGGCCGTTGAAATCACACCTCGCTTAGAAGTAGAACCTACCGCAACAGGAAATTCTTTTAAATCAGGATTTTTTATCTCTTCACAACTCGCAAAAAAAGCATTTAAATCAATATGTAAAATGACTCTAGCCATGAATTTTCACCCATAGATCTTGCATGGATTCTTTTGCCTTTACGCTCGCTTCACCGCTTGTCATGATTGCTAATTCTTGGATTGTTTGATCTTGATCAAGTTCTTGAACACTTGTGATTGTTTCATTTGAAGTAGATTTTTTACTTACTAAATAATGCATATTTGCATAAACGGCAACACTAGCTAAATGCGTAATACATAATACTTGATACTTATTTGATAAAGCCTTCATTTCAGCACCCATCGCAAGAGCTACTTTACCGCTGACACCTGTATCAATTTCATCAAAAATAATGGTTTCAATTCCCTTTGATGCCTGGAATACCACTTTTAATGCCAACATCAAACGAGATAGTTCGCCACCACTTGCCGATACACTTAAACTAGAGAAGTCTTGACCTGGATTCATTGACACCAAAAACTCAATTTCATCAATACCATTACTAGAAGGTTTCCTTTCCGTACACGAGATTTTAAAGCGAGCATTTTCTAACATTAAATCTTTACAATGCAACATCACCATTGATTCAAGTTCACTAAAACTATTTTTTCTTTTAGTAGATAATTCATTTGCTAACTTCATATAAGCTGCAAATGCTTTTTCTTTTTCTTTTTCTAACTTATCAAATACATCCTGACGATGAATAATTCGATCAATTTTATCCATGATATTCTTTTTAGACTCCATTAAAGATTCATAAGAACCACCATGTTTTCGATATAATTTCTTGATCAAATATTGACGATTTTGAAGACTATCCAAATCTAAGGTATCACTAGAATGTGTATCACGCACATGTTTAAGTTCTTCATCGACAGTTTGTAAGGAATAATATAAATTTTTAAATGTTTCTTCATACACATTTAGAATCGATGATTTTGAAGCTTGTTTATACAAAGTATATAAAGCATCCAAAGCCCCATTTTCTTTATCCATTTCATACAGACACAAAGAAAGATCTTCTTTATTTTTAAGCCAATTTGTTGCTTCATGAATTTGTGAATTTAAAGTCTCTAATTCATTTTCTTGAATATTCGCATTTTCAATTTCATCTAGCTGCGCTGTTAAAAACTCTAATTCTGCATCGGAAAACTCTTCATTTTTTAATGTTTCCAATTCATTTAAAATATTTGAATAGGAAGTATAAGCCTCTTTTACAGATGATTTTAAATTTTCAACCTTGGCATAGCTATCCAATAATTCCATTTGTAGTTTAGTATCCATCAAGCGATATGTATCCATTTGTGAATGAATATCGACTAATAGATTTACAATCTTACGCACAAAAGAAAGTGTTGTGATCTGTTGATTGATTCGTACTGTACTTTTATTATTATTTAAAATTGTACGTGAAATGATGACTTGATCATCTACATCAAATCCATTTTCTTCCAGAATCGAATTGACTTCATCATTTGAAGTTAAAACCATAGATAAAATAGCCTTCTCTTTTCCTTTACGAATCACATTGGATTTAATACGATCTCCACTCAAATATCCAATCGCATCAATCAATAAGGATTTACCAGCTCCCGTTTCACCAGTAATAACACTCATCCCTTTAGTAAAATCTATAATACAAGATTTGAATAAAACATAATCTTTTACCGACAATTGTTCAATCACAAAATCACCTCAAGTCTACTTATTATTTTAACTTAAAATCAAATGAAAATAAATGTTTATAATCCATTGTGAATCGATAAATAATAAAATAAGAATATCTTCACATTAAGATATTCTTAAATCTTTAGCATACACCATATACTCCTGATTGCCACTTCTTCCTTCTAGAATACTTGGCATAGCTTTAACACTTCTATAATATTGAAATAGAAATGCTTTCACATCTTCAACAATTTGTAAGGCAAGCTTTGAATTTTTCAAAACACCATGCTTATTCAACGCTTGAGGTCCACATTCAAATTGTGGTTTTACCAGTATCGCAATATGATTGATAGACAATACATTTAAAACATGTTCTAAAATTGTTTTACAAGATATAAAACTTACATCCATACACATAAAATCAATAGTTTCATCAAACCATTCAGGTACAATTTCTCTTGCGTTGCACCCTTCCATTTTGATCACACGCAAATCTTCATCTAATTCTTTTGCGAGTTGTAAATGACCTACATCTAAGGCATAAACTTTTTTAGCACCATAACGAAGACAAACATCCGTAAATCCACCAGTACTCGCACCTATATCAAGTACAACCTGATTTTTAATATCCACATTATACTTATCTAAACATCCTTTTAATTTGAAAGCACCACGCGAAACAAATTCATCTTCAATATGAGCTACTACAATTTCATCTTCATCAATTACAAGAAAACTTGCTTTCGTTATGACCTTTCCGTTAACACTGACCTTGCCTTCTTTGATCATATCTTGAGCTTTTGCTCGCGATGAAATCTCATTTAATAAAGCTTTATCTAAACGCAATTTACTCATTTTTCTCTAATTCCTCAAATAGACATTCCGTACTAATACCTTCTTGAATACGTAAAGATCGAATAGAACCATGACAAACATAATGATCACCAATTCCTAAGATATGAATTTTTTCATCTAATGTATTCATAAACTCTAAAATTGCACTTGATAATCCGCCAATCTTAACATCCGTTTCATATACAGTGATTGGAAGATTCATCTTTATTAAATCTTTCATCATAATTTCATCAATTGGCTTAAAGAAACGTGCGTTTACTACAAGTAAACCCATTTTATTTTCTCTAGCTTTATTTATTACATGATCTACATCTGTACCATATGTAATCACAATCTGTGATGGCGTTCCAATCACGAATTTTTCCCAAGAGCCAATAGGAATCAGGGAATAAGATTTATTCTTTACGTACTTCACATTACCTCTTGGATAACGAACACAGAATGGTTTGTTTGATTGGAATGCAGTATAAATCAAGTTTTGCGCTTCATTAGCATCTTTAGGCTGTGATAACACTAGATTTGGAATACTTCTTAGCATCGCAATATCAAATACGCCTTGATGCGTTTCTCCATCATCTCCAACAAGACCACAACGATCAATACCAATCACAACTGGCACATTCATTCTTGCCATATCATGATTCACTTGATCATAGGCTCTTTGAAGGAAAGATGAATAGATACTCACAAATGGTTTTAGCCCACCAAATGCCATTGCACAAGCCATAGTTACGGCATGTTGCTCGGCAATACCACAATCAAAGAAACGATCAGGGAAACGTTTTTGAAATTCCAATAATTTACTTCCCTGAGCCATAGCAGGTGTAATTGCCACAATAGTCTTATCTTTTTGAGCAAGATCCATCACAGTATTTGAAATAACTTGTGACCAAGAAATTTCATTTGGAGGAAGTATACTTAAAGATTTGCCTGTCGCAACATCGAATGGACTAACCCCATGCCATTTTCCAACTTTGTCTTGCTCTGCATATTTATAGCCTTTTCCTTTTTGAGTTAAAACATGCACAACAATTGGGCCATCATGCTCTTTTGCAGCTTGAAATACTTTAATCAAACTTTGAATGTCATGACCATCAACAGGTCCCATATAATCCAAATTAAATTCCTTAAATAATGGTGCATCAATCACTTCATCCTTGATCTTATCTCTAAAATGCGACAATGTACTCAATACATTACTTCCTAATTTATTAGATTTCAAATTATTCTTTACATCATGTTTAAGATCCAAATATAAATGAGAGGCCCGAATATCTGTGATACGTTTTTCCACACCACTATAATTTTTAGAAATCGACAT
>ENA-OPNJ01000483-OPNJ01000483.1-human-gut-metagenome-genome-assembly--contig:-NODE-483-length-18734-cov-2.254564_pt1 | contig 18734 bp, 9 predicted proteins | sample MGYA00241535_ERZ501767 | MGnify/ENA primary metagenome ERZ501767 (study PRJEB25962, sample SAMEA2042564) | human gut metagenome | biome: human gut; feature: human-associated habitat; material: faeces...
CGCTGATGTTTGCTTCCGGTGCGGGTGCCAACGGTAACCGTACGCTGGGTACGTCTGCCATCGGCGGTATGTTAATCGGTATGATTCTGCAAATCTTCATAGTGCCCGCACTGTTCGTGGCATTCCAGTACCTGCAGGAGAAATTCAAGCCGATGGAATGGGAAGATGTGGACAACTCGGATGCAGAACCGGAGATTGAACAATATACAAAATAGTGATTAACGATTAGCGATTATGAAGAAAATAATATGCCTGATGTGCGCAACTGCTTTATTGAGCAGTTGCCACATCTACAAATCATACGACAGACCCGAAGACATAACAACTGCCGGACTGTATCGCGACACGGCGTCCGTGAACGATACATTAGCCGCAGATACGGCCAACTTCGGTAATCTGCCTTGGAGAGAAGTGTTCACAGACCCGCAGCTGCAGACACTTATCGAGCAAGCACTCACCAACAACGGTGACCTGCGCAGTGCCGCCTTGAACGTGAAACAAGCACAAGCCGCACTGATGTCTGCCCGCCTTGCCTATGCTCCGATGCTTGCCTTGTCTCCGCAAGGAACCGTCAGCAGCTGGGACAAGGGAAAGGCTACACAAATCTACTCCCTGCCCGTCACCGCAAGCTGGCAAGTCGACCTCTTCGGTCAACTGCTGAACCCGAAGCGACAAGCAAAGGTTAGCTTGAAGCAGACGCAATTCTACGAACAAGCCGTTCAGACGCAAGTCATCGCCGGCGTAGCCAACATGTACTACACCCTGCTGATGCTGGACCGCCAACTGCAAATCACCGAAGGCACCGTCGAGATTCTGAAAAAGAACCTGGAGACCGTGCAAGCCATGAAAGATGCAGGCATCTACGGAACCACTTCTGCTGCCGTAGAGCAGAGCCGCACTGCCTACGCTCAAGTCATGGCATCACTGCCCGACATACGCCAGAGCATACGCGAAACCGAAAACGCCCTCTGCCTGATGTTGCACCAACCGGCACAGAGCATCGCACGCGGTGTACTGGAAGAGCAACAGCTGCCTACGGAATTTTCAGTAGGTATCCCCTTGCAGTTGCTATCCAACCGTCCGGACGTGAAAGCTGCCGAGATGTCAATGGCTGCCAGCTACTATAATACCAACAGCGCCCGTGCCGCTTTCTACCCGCAGATTACATTGAGCGGTTCGGGAGGCTGGACCAATAACTCCGGTGCAGGTATCGTCAACCCGGGTAAACTGCTGGCTTCCGCCATCGGTTCGCTGACGCAACCCTTGTTCTATCGCGGTGCCAACATTGCCCGTCTGAAACAAGCCAAGGCACAAGAGGAGCAGGCTAAGATTCAGTTCCAAACCGCCCTGCTGAATGCCGGAAATGAAGTGAGCAACGCCCTGCACCTGTATCAAATGGAGAAGGACAAAGCCGTTTCACGCACTATTCAAGTAAATTCTGCCCGCCAAGCTGCCTCAGATACAAAAGAATTGTTTAACTTAGGCACGTCGACCTATCTGGAAGTCTTGTCTGCCGAGCAGTCTTACCTCAGCGCACAGCTTGCAGAAGTATCCGACACCTTCAGCAGCATGCAGGCAGTCATCAGTCTGTATCAAGCGCTTGGAGGAGGAAGAGAATAAAATGAGCGATAAGTGATTAGTGATTAGCGATTAATGAAATAGTAAATCCTAATCACTAACCATTTATCACTAATCATTAATCATTAATCATTAATCGCTAATTACTATGATAAGTCCGTTAGCTTATGTAGATTCTGCCGCAAAAATCGGCAAGAATGTAACCATCCAGCCCTTTGCATTTATCGAAGGGAACGTGGAAATCGGTGATGACTGTATTATTATGTCGGGGGCAAAAATTCTGCACGGTACCCGCATGGGAAAAGGGAACAAGGTGCATCACAATGCCGTTCTGGGTGCCGAACCGCAAGACTTCCATTATACGGGAGAGAACAGCATGCTGATTATCGGTGATAATAACGACATCCGCGAGAACGTGGTTGTCAGCCGTGCTACCCATGCAGGAAGCGCCACCCGCATCGGTAATGAGAACTACCTGATGGATGGTGTACACCTCTGCCACGACGTGCAGATAGGCAACCATTGTGTACTGGGTATCAAGACTACCGTAGCCGGAGAATGTCAGATAGACGACTGCACCATTCTGAGCAGCAACGTCATTCTGCACCAATACTGCCACATTGGAAGTTGGGTACTGATTCAAGCTGGCTGCCGCATATCAAAGGATGTGCCGCCCTATATCATCATGAACGGTAATCCGGCAGAATACCACGGTATCAACGCTGCTGTGCTTCAACACAAACACCAGGTGACCGAACGTGTATTGCGCCATATCGTAAATGCCTACCGTCTGGTATACCAGGGAAACTTCAGCGTGCAGGATGCCTTGCAGAAGATTGAAGACCAAGTACCGATGAGTGACGAGATACACAATATCATCAATTTCATCAAGAATTCCAAAGGAATCGTGAAGTAAACACCCTTCTTCGGGCACGAATCACGCAGACAATACGGATGAATAAATTCTTTTCTGTAAGTCTGCGTAGTTCGTGCCCTTTTCTATATTCCTCTACAATAGTTCCTGCATTATCTTTTACTATTTTTTGATGCACATTCATTCCAGGCAGTATGCTAAGTAAAACAAACTGTTTCCTTTAACTAAACATTTTGTTTCCTTATAGAGAACACTTTGTTTCCCTTAACAAAACAGTTCGTTCCATTATATGAAAACAAAGTGTTTTTCTATACTGAAACAAAGTGTTCTCTAATGCTGGAACAAACTGTTCAGTGTTGTGAACTAACGGATTAAGTATATAAAGGGTATTTATTATACTGTTTCTGTAGACAATGGTCTGTCTTGTCCTATAAAAGACGGGGAAAGAAGCAGGAAGCAACCGGGTACGCTCGGAAGGGTGAGGGTAAAATTTGCCCTCACCCTTTTTATTTGCTCTCACTCACCCTTGAAAGGGCGATGAATAGGGAGTTTCAGAAAAGCGGTGATAGTGGTGAGGGCAGGTTGAGTAATTTTTTGTTCTACTACTACTCGAAATGCAGGGTACCGAAGAACTCCGGGCAATGGAAGTTCGGCTTCTCCAGACCTATCGGATTCCAGGAAAGGAAATGGGGAGTCTGGAGCTTGTCACCGCATTTATAAAAATTGGCACGGAGCGTCTTTCCATCCAACGAAGTGATGTCATGCAGGAAGAAAGCGGAATAAGGGATGACCAGGGCCATTTCCCAGGCACACTCACCTACTCTTTCGTCGAAAGCCTCACGTCCCAAAGAAGCCCAACGCTGTACTTTATCGAGCACCTCTTGCGGGGCATGCTGGCGGTTTCCACGTCCGGCACCCGCACCGATAAGCAGCGTTCCGGCACAATTACACTCCATATTGTAGTACACTCCGTCACCGGCAGGCACAGAGAAGAACTCTACACAAGCATCTTCCCAGACCGGACCGTTATCGTGTCCTGCCACTGCGCGTACACTCGCTTCCCTTACCTTGAAATGCAGCAGAATGGCATCTTCCGTATGCGCTATGCGGAACTCCACATCGGGAGCATAAGGAAAAGCAGCCCAATTCACTGTGTTTACGGGCTGAAACGCCACCTTCTCTTCATCCATAAGAGCCGGAACCGACTCTACCGGTATATTGGCCACACTTACTTTCTTTACATTCAATTCTTTCATTTTACTATTTTGGGGATTAATTGCAGACAGCGGCAGGACGCAAAGGAGTGCCGCCATCATCATCAGATACTTTTTCAGATACATGAGTCAATGAACTTTTTCATCTCCGGTGTATGTTCCTCCACACTCTGCAACAGTTTGAACTGAGCCTTGGTACGCACAAGATTGTGCTCCGGATACTGGATTTTATAATAAGTATCACCGTTGATATAATCTGCCAGGAAGCGTACGCACTGCATGTATGGGAACAAGGCAGCCGCATAAGGCAGATTCTCAATCTCTATCGGCAACAGGAAGGACTTGCCCGATTCCAGATAGCCCTTGGTAAATGCCCGGAATATTTCCATATTGAAGTTCACATTATCCGGATTCTTGTCGTCTTCCAACCCCGTGTTGGCACCTGAGCGAAGGAAATCGCCATAATCGGAGAAGATGAAGCTGGGCATCACCGTATCCAGGTCGATGACACAAAGCACCGTACCGTCTTCGTCGAACATCATGTTGTTTACTTTCGTATCACAGTGGCATACCCGTTTGGGCAGTTTGCCTTCACGGAACAAGCGTTCTGCCTTGCACATTTCATCTGCGCGTTTCTCTATTTCATCCAGATAGTACTTCACTTCTGCTACCCGTCCGGCAGCATCCTTCGCAACGGCTTCACGTAGTTGTTTGAGACGGAACTCCATGTTGTGGAAATCGGGAATTGTCTCGCCCAATGTATCTGGAATATCGGCAAGCATAGCCTGGAAGTTACCGAAGGCAGCTCCCGCATAATAGGAATATTCGGGGTTCACCGTTTCGTAAGTCTTGGCACGGGGAATAAAAGTCATGATACGCCAGTAGTTCTCACCGTCATACCAATAGGTTTTCCCTTCGGCCGTGGGGATGAAATGAAGCACTTTACGCTCGACATCGGCCTCTCCTTTCTCTTCCAGCTTCTGCCGGATATGCCCGGTCACAGCCTCGATATTGGACTGTAACATCTCTACATTCTGGAAAATGGCATGATTGATACGTTGCAGAACATAGTCCGGCGCATCGGCCTCAACGGTGGTCACTTTGTACGTATCGTTAATCAGGCCTGAGCCTAAAGGCTTGATTTCACGAACCGTACCCTGCATTTGAAAATGAGATACAATAGATAAAAGGTCTTTCATGATAATAAATGAATTAATTTGTTTACAAAGATACGCCGATTGCCATCTATCAAAAGACAAGTATCGTTCGGCGCGCTTCCAAAATTATACATTTATCCAAACATAACCGCAAAAACTGCCTAATAAATAAGAAGTCTTGTACAAAATATACCTATATTTGTAACTGAAACCTTAAAAACTACCCGAAAAGTGCGAACGTTTATCATCCGGCTGCTTCTTGTTTCAGTAAGCATGATTGCTGCAACCCTGCAGGCGCAGAACATCACCTTCAACCATCTGACAACCGACGACGGTCTGTCACAATTCTCCGTGAACAGCCTTTACATCGATGAAAACGGTGTCTTATGGATTGGAACCCGAGAAGGCTTGAACCGTTATGACGGAGAAGACATACAAACTTACAAGCTGCAGAAGAACGACCCTTACAGCCTTTTCTGCAACACCGTGCTGCGCATGGCCGGCAACCGTAACGGAAAAATCTACCTGCTCTGTACGGAAGGAGTAGCCGAGTTCAATCTCGCCACCCAAAGATTCACCACCCTGCTGCAAGGAAATGTACACAGCATATATTACAAAGAGGCCCTTTTCATCGGAAAACAGAATGAAATCTACCGCTATAACGAGCAGACCGGGAACTTTGACCTCTATTACCAGCTTCCCGGAAAAAGTCTGGAAATCTGCTGTATGCATCTGGACAATGGACAAATGTGGATTGGAACGACCACCAACGGAGCATACCGCCTGCAACTGGACAAGAACGAGCTGACCCACCCCATCCTGAAAGGCAACATCACCAGCATATACCAAGACAGCGAAGGCGAGTTATGGATTGGCAGCTGGGAAGAAGGGCTGCACCATGTAAAGACCGACGGAACCATCGAAATCTTTGAATACGACGCAAAGAACCCTTACAGCATCTCTTCCAACTTCGTGCGAGCCTGCTGTGAAGACAATCTGGGAAACATCTGGATTGGGACATTCAACGGATTGAACCGGTATGACAAAAGTACGGGACTCTTCCAGAACCACACTGCCAGTGATGCCCAGAGCGACGGACTGACACACTCTTCCATCTGGTGCATCGTAAAGGACAACCAAGGAACGCTGTGGCTGGGGACCTACTTTGGCGGCGTCAACTACTTCAACCCCGAGTACGAGATATACAGCCGCTATATGTATTCGCCCATCGAAAAGAAGGGGCTGAGCAATCCGGTTGTAGGCCGCACCATCGAAGACAAGGACGGCAATCTGTGGATTGGCACCGAAGGGGGCGGACTGAACTATTACAACCGCCGTACCCGTGAGTTCAAATGGTTCCGCCCGGAAATCGGTCCCAACAGTATTTCCCATAACAACATCAAGGCTCTCTATTATGATGCCTCCAAAGACATCATCTGGATAGGAACCCATCTGGGCGGACTGAACAGACTGGACATACGCTCGGGGCGATTCACACACTACCGCATGGAAGCAGGTAATCCGGAGACCTTGCCTTCCGACATCATCCGCGATATCGCGCCTTACCAAGACCACCTGGTGATAGCCACCCAAAACGGAATCTGCCTCTTCGACCCTGCCAACGGGAAATGCCAACAACTGTTCCAGGACAGCAAAGAAGGCAAAAAAATCAAGATGGTGGCAGATGTCACTTTCGACAGCAACGGTACGCTCTGGATTGCAGCCACGGGCGAAGGTGTGTTCAGCTACCGTTTCGATACCGGCAAACTGACCAACTACCGCCATGATACTGCCGACCCACACAGCATCAGCAACAACAATGTAAACAACATTACCCAAGACAGCAAAGGCAATCTGTGGTTCGCCACTTCGGGCAGCGGACTGGACTTATACCGCCCTGCCAGCAACGACTTCGAGAACTTTGACCAAGCGAAGAACGGCCTTTCCAGCGACTGTATCTATGAGACGGAGGAATCCCCCACCAGCGGCAAACTGCTGCTCATCACCAACGAGGGCTTCTCCATCTTCGACTACCGGCAAAAGGCATTCCTGAACTACAGTGCCGAAAACGGTTTCCCAATGACTGCCGTCAACGAGAATGCCCTTTGCGTGACCCGTGACGGAGAGATATTCCTGGGAGGCACGCAGGGAATGATTTCTTTCCATGAAATGGAGTTGAACTTCACGCCGAAACCCTACAAAATCATCCTCTCCCGCCTCATTGTGAACGGAACGGAAATACAAGTGGGAGATGAGACCGGTATCCTGCAGCAAGCCTTGTACTGCACCCCCGAGATTACGCTCAACGCTGACCAGTCCATGTTCAGCATAGAGTTTGCCACTTCAAACTATGTAGCCGCCAACAAAGACGACATCATCTATAAGCTGGAAGGCTTCTCCAACGACTGGAACAGTGCCCGTGGACTGCACAACATCACCTATACCAACCTGAACGCCGGAACCTATAACTTGATTATAAAGCCCAACGGAAAAGACGAGAGCCTTTGTCCGCAAGTCCACCTGACCATACACGTGTTGCCTCCCTACTACAAGACTCCCCTTGCCTATCTTATCTACCTGATAGTGACGGGAATCCTGCTCTGGTATCTGGTGCGTACCTACAAGTCCAGAATCAAGTTGCGTGAATCACTGAAGTACGAACAGAAGCACATCCGTGACGTAGAGGCCCTGAACCAGTCAAAGCTACGTTTCTTCACCAACATTTCCCATGAATTCCGCACCCCGCTGACACTCATCGTGGCCCAAGTGGAAACGCTGATGCAACTCCAGAACTTCACGCCTGCCATATATAACAAGGTACTGGGCATCTACAAGAACAGCATACAGCTACGGGAACTCATCACCGAGCTGCTCGACTTCCGCAAGCAGGAACAAGGGCACATGAAGATAAAGGTAAGTCCACACAACATCGTGAACTTCCTATACGAAAACTATCTGCTTTTCCTGGAATATGCCAGCGCCAAACAAATCAGCCTCTACTTCGAGAAGGAAACAGACAGCCTCGAAGTATGGTATGACCAAAAACAGATGCAGAAAGTGATAAACAACCTGCTGTCCAACGCCGTCAAGCATACCAAGGCGGAAGACAGCATCACCCTCAGCATCAAGACCGAAGGCAGCAATGCCGTCATCCGCGTGACCGATACCGGCAGCGGCATAGATGCCCGGGAAGTGGACAAGATATTCGACCGCTTCTACCAGATAGACCAAATGGACTCTACAGATGCAAGCAAGACGGGTACGGGTATCGGCCTGGCATTGACGAAGGGTATCGTGGAGCTCCATCACGGCACCATCCGTGTGGAAAGCGAACTGGGCAAAGGTAGCAGCTTCATCGTAAACCTGCAATTGGGGAACGCACAGTTTGACGAAGAGCAAATAAATAAGAATGCAGACAGTGTGCAACAAATAGAAATTCCCAAACCGGAAAACGATGCCCTGCTCAAGGCGGAGCTGGAAGAGAGTGCTCCCATCAAACGACTCCCGGATGCAAAAATCCTGATAGTGGAAGACAACGACTCCATCCGCGACATGCTGGCAGGTATCTTCAAGCCCTTCTACGAAGTGCTGACTGCGGCCGACGGAGCGGAAGGACTTGCACTGGTGCGCAGCGAAATGCCCAATATCGTAGTCAGCGACGTGGTGATGCCCAACATGTCGGGAACGGAACTGTGCAAACAGATAAAGAGCGACTTCAACACCTGCCATATTCCCGTGGTACTGCTCACGGCACGTACTGCCATCGAACAGAATATCGAGGGACTACGCATCGGTGCGGACGACTATATCACCAAGCCGTTCAACACCAATCTGCTGATTTCGCGCTGCAACAATCTGGTAAACTCGCGTATTCTTCTGCAGGAGAAGTTCAGCAAGCAACCACAGGCTTTCGCACAGATGCTTGCCACCAATCCCATAGACAAGGAGATTCTGGACCGCGCCATGACAGTCATTGAGAAACATCTGGACGATACGGAATTCAACGTCAACGTCTTTGCACGTGAAATGGCAATGGCACGCACCAATCTGTTCACCAAGCTGAAGGCTATCACCGGGCAAACTCCGAACGACTTTATCCTGACTATCCGCCTGAAGAAGGGTGCCCTGATGCTGCGCAACAATCCGGAACTGAATATCACCGAAATTTCGGACCGGATAGGTTTCAGTTCTTCACGCTATTTCTCCAAATGCTTCAAGGACATTTACCACGTCAGCCCGCTGGCCTACCGCAAAGGAGAGAATGGAGGAGAGGAAAGTACGGAAGACAGTGAAGAGACATCTTAATATTGTACATCAAGCCATCGCATGACACGGTTTGTACTTTTTCTCCCCTCCCTTGTACTTCCTTATACACCCGATTCCACAAAACCTCTTACCTTTGACCTCAGAATTACAATCTAAAGTCAAAGAACTATGAAGCATTTTTCCCCCTTGTGGTCTCTGCTTCCCGGTGCAGCCCTGATAGCGGGATGCGGAAGCCAATCTAAAGACAAGACTTCGGAGCACTCTCCGCAGAAGCCCAATGTAGTATATCTGATTGCTGATGACCTGGGCATCGGCGACCTGAGTTGTTACGGTGCCACCAAAGTAAGCACTCCCAACATCGACCGCCTTGCCGGACAAGGCATGCAGTTTACCAACGCTTATGCCACTTCTTCCACCAGCACCCCTTCCCGCTTCGGCCTGCTGACAGGCATGTATCCCTGGCGACAGAAGAATACCGGCATCGCTCCGGGCAATTCCGAACTCATCATCGATACCGCCTGCGTCACTATGGCCGATATGTTCAAAGAAGAAGGCTACGCCACTGCAGCAGTGGGCAAGTGGCACCTCGGCCTGGGTCCTAAAGGCGGTACAGACTTCAACCACTCCATCAAACCGAACACCCAAGACATCGGCTTTGACTATGAATACATCATCCCCGCTACCGTCGACCGCGTTCCCTGCGTCTTTGTAGAGAACGGACATGTAGTGGGTCTCGACCCCAACGACCCTATCACTGTGAGCTACGACCACAAGGTCGGTGACTGGCCCACCGGTCTCGAAAACCCCGAACTCGTCAAGATGAAACCCAGCCAGGGGCACAATAACACCATCATCAACGGCATCCCCCGCATCGGCTGGATGACCGCCGGCAAATCCCCCCTTTGGACAGACGAAGACATTGCCGACGTGATTACAGACAAAGCCAAGAACTTCATCACAGCCCATAAAGACGAACCTTTCTTCCTTTATATGGGTACGCAAGATGTACATGTTCCCCGCGTGCCACATCCGCGTTTCGCCGGCAAGAGTGGTTTGGGCGTACGTGGCGACGTCATCCTCCAGCTGGACTGGACCGTGGGTGAAATCATGCACACTTTGGACAGCCTCGGCATTGCCGACAACACCATTTTTGTATTCTGCAGTGACAACGGTCCCGTCATAGACGACGGCTATCAGGACCAGGCACGCGAACTGCTGAACGGCCATACTCCCATGAAGCACTACCGCGGTGGGAAGTACAGCGCTTTCGATGCCGGTACCCGTATTCCCTTCATTGTACGCTGGCCCAATGGCATCAAACCCGGCAAACAACAAGCCCCCTTCTCCATGATTGATGTATACGCTTCATTCGCCGCCCTGCTGAACCATCCGCTGGAAGCAGGCATCGCTCCCGACAGCCGCGACCAGCTCAACAACTTCCTGGGAACCGATACTGCCGGATGTGACTATATTGTACAACAGAATCTGGACAATACACTCTCCATTATCCAAGGAGACTGGAAATACATAGAGCCCAGCGACAAGCCGGCACTGGAGTATTGGACAAAAATAGAAATGGGGAACGCCCCGCAGCCTCAACTGTACAATCTTTCCATTGATCCGTCCGAAAAAGACAATGTGGCAGAAGCCCATCCGGACAAGGTAAAAACGCTCTCTGCCCTACTGGAAGAGGTGAAGGAAGCAAAGAACCAAAGTGAAAGGGAATAAAAGTACAAGAGTGGTATAGTTCGCAAGTTTTGTACGAATTCGTACTTTTTGCGAACTATTAACTAATGCATTTGTATATTCCATCCCCTACATTTGCGATGTGATTCAACTCTGAAGTGAGTACAAAACAAAGAAACAACCTTTATTAATAACTAATTAAATTAATATTTATGAAACAGAAATCCAGCTTCTTTAAAGCATTAGGTATTATGTTGCTTTCTGTCCTATTTGCCACGCAGGCCAATGCACAGAATCTCACAGTAACAGGTACAGTGACTGACAACTTAGGTCCGGTGATTGGTGCTTCTATCCAGGTGGAAGGAACAAGTAACGGATGTATCACAGACATTGACGGAAACTACACCCTTCCCAATGTTCCGGCAAACGCAACTCTCGTATTCTCCTATATCGGATATCAGACACAAAAGATTGCCGTAGGCGGAAAGACCAAAATCGACGTAAAACTGGCAGAAGACAGCCAATTGCTGCAGGAAGTTGTCGTAGTGGGTTACGGCGTTCAACGTAAGAGTGACCTGACCGGTGCAGTTGCTTCTGTAAAAGCAGCAGATGCATTGAAGAATACCCCGACCGGTAATATATCCGATGCATTGCAGGGACGTATGGCCGGTGTATCAGTTCTCTCTGGTTCCGGTAATCCTACTGAAGACAATACCATCCGTGTACGTGGTATCAACTCTATCACAGCAGAAACCGGTCCTTTGGTTGTTATCGACGGTTTCATCGGTGGTTCCCTTCAGTCGTTGAATCCTTCCGATATTCAATCTATCGAAGTATTGAAAGACGCATCTGCAACAGCTGTTTACGGTTCTCGCGGTGCAAACGGTGTAATCTTGGTTACTACCAAAAACCCATCCCAAGACAAATTGACCGTATCTTTTAATGCATTTGCCAACATCAAGACTGTAGCCAAGTATGCTGATAATCTTTCTACCTATGAATATGCCAACCTGGTTAATGACTATGGTAAGGAATATTTTGGATACGGCGACAATCACTATTATAGTGCAGAGCAATTAGCAGCCTTCAAGTCTGGCAAAGCAGGTTATGATTACTCAAGAGAAATCTTCCGCAGCCCTGCCGTTACACAGAACTATGAAATGTCTATTGCAGGTGGTGGCGAAAAGACTACTTTCCTGGCATCTCTCCGCTATCAAAACGATGAAGGTATCATCAAGGAGTCAAGTAGCCAAATCTACAGCTGGCGTTTGAAAGTAGATACCAAAATCAAGAAGTGGCTGAAAGCTGGTATGAACATCTATGGTCACTACAGAGAAACAAGTACTCCACGTGTCAATGAATATGATGGTTTAATCCAACAAGCAATGTACTTTCCCAGTACTATTGAACCGCAAGATGAAGATGGAAACTACAATAATTCATTTTTTGAGGGTAGTTCAACTTACAATCCAATGGGGCATATTTGGGAAGCAGACAATGCCAACAAGACAATAAATAATCGTATACAAGGTTATGTCCAGTTTGACATCATGGACGGTTTGAGCTTCCGCTCACAACTGGGAGTTCTGCTTGACAATAGACTAAACACTTCCGTACAAAATGACAAAAGTTACTATGCTTTCAAGAATAGCAATTTATCGCAAGGTCAAGCACGTAGTTACTGGAACACTTCCTGGTTAAACACCAACACATTAAGTTATGTAAAAGAATTTAATGCTAATCATCGTGTCAACGCAACTGCTGTTTTCGAACAGTCTTATGATAATAATTTCAATCATACCGGTACTGCTTATGGTTTGGATTATATTGATAGGATCGGTATAAACAACTTGGCATGGTCAAATGCAGAGCTTGCTACCAATAGCTCCGACCGTGTTATCAATACATTAATGTCAGGTATGTTACGTGTAAACTACGTATTTATGAACCGTTACATGGTTACTGCATCTATTCGCGCAGATGGTTCTTCACGTCTTGTTGATAAATGGAGCTATTTCCCATCTGCAGCTTTGGCTTGGGACTTGAAACAAGAAAGTTTTTTGAAAGACAACAGCTTTATCGACCAATTGAAACTTCGCCTCGGTTATGGTTCTGTAGGTAACCAAGCTGTAGAAGCTTACCGCCCCTATTCCAAACGTACTCCAATAAGAAATAGTGATGGCTCCACCTCTTATAAAGTAGACCGCCCTGCTGCTCCTTACCTAAAATGGGAACGTAACGACCAGTTCAATGCAGGTGTTGATTTTGGTATACTCAACGGTCGCATACGCTTGACTGCCGATTGGTATAGCAAATTATCCAAAGATATTTTGTTGGATCTGGCACAACCAACACACATGGGATTTCCCTCATTGTTGATGAACTCTGGCGAAATCAAGAATACTGGTATAGAGTTCACAATCAGTGCAGACCCATTTACCGGTAAAGGCTTCAGCTGGCATACCGACGTTACTTTATCGCATAATAAAGGAACTTTCAACAGCATACCTACAGCTAACCATCGCCAACAGCAAGCCGGAAGTTTCCAAAATCAATTATTCCAGATGATTGAAGGTGAAAAATTAGGTACATTCTGGGGATATACTTTCGGAGGTATCTGGCAGGAAGATGAAGTGAACGCTCCATTCGTAGACGCCAACGGTCAAACAAATGGCAAAACAAACGGTGAAGTCTATAAAGTCGTAGCTGGTAACTCTAAATATGTAGATACCAATAAAGACGGAGTACTGAATGATGCAGACCAAGGTATCATCGGCTGTGGTCACCCGACATTTAACTGGGGTTGGAACAATAGCTTCAATTACAAGAATTTTGATTTCTCATTCTTTATGGTAGGTTTCCATGGCTTTGATATATACAATGCAACTCATCAAATGGGATTCAATACAGTTTCCGGTCAGAACATGGCTGCAGTAACTCCAATGCGTGACTTCTTGAACCGTTGGACGCCAACCAATACAAATACAGATGTACCGGGTTTCGTACAAGGAGGCACAGAAAACAAAGTATTCAGCAGTCGTTTTGTAGAAAATGGAAGCTTTATCAAGATGAAAAGTATCACCTTGGGTTACACTTTGCCCGAATTAGCCTGCAAATCACTTGGTATCAGCAATCTCCGACTTTATGTTTCCATCCAGAATCCGTTCCATATCACCAACTATTCCGGTCTGGATCCTGAAGCAACAATGGGAAGCCCACTGATACAAGGTGTTGATTGGGGCTCATATCCTAACAGCCGTAACTATCTGATTGGTTTAAATTTTGCATTCTAATGATTTACCTTTTAAACAAGAATAATATGAAAAAATTAGCATATATAGCAACAATAGCCTGCAGTATGTTCCTGACAACTTCTTGTGTAGACCTGACCCAAGAGCCACAGTCTTTCATTACTGATGAAGATTACATTGCCAGCATGGACCTAACAGGTCTTCAACAAGCTGCAACAGGACTTTATAACGATTTATGGAATGGGAACTATGGTTTTAACTGCCGTTTACAACGCATAAATGTATGTGCAGATGATATTACTTATCGTGCGGCAAAAGCAAATAATGAATTGGCCAATTACTATAGACTATCTCCCAATATCACAGCCAACACTGCAGATTTCGATACTACTTGGTCACTATTTTTTGCCGTTATCAACCACTCCAATACACTTATTAATAAGACGGTATTACCGGAAAATGCAGACCAAGCCAAGAAGTTTGAAGAAGTATTAGGAGAAGCTTACTTCCTCCGTGGACTTTCTTATTTTTATTTGGTACGCATGTATGGTGATGTACCCCTAATTCTAGCAGAAACAGACGCTTCAACGTACATGCCGAGAACTGCTGTTGCAGAAATCTATGATCAAGCGATTATTCCTAGCTTGAAAAAAGCAGTAGAAATATTACCGGCAAAAAGTCGCAGCGGCTTCAGCTCTACTCCTTCCAAATGGGCAGCCGAAGCTTGTCTGGCAGACGCTTACATGACAATGGCCGGTTGGCCTTTGAAAAGAGGACAAGAGTATTACTCACTGGCAGCGGCTGCAGCTAAAGACATCATAGACAACTCTGGTTTGTACCTGACCGAAGAATATGCAGAATTGTGGAAAGAAGCCAATAAAGCACAACCCAATGAAGTAATGTTTGCCATCCACCATAATGCGAAGATGAAGACGGCAAGTAACTATGGAAAGTCTTACTACCCCAGCGATTTTGCCCCCAATGCCGGTTGGTCTGACTACTATGCAAACGAAAGCTTCTTTCTAAATTATCCGGATGATGCACGTAAAGAGTGGAATTATATGACAGAATGGGAAACTAAAAACGGTCATGTCACTTATAAAGAAAGTGCCGATAAGCTTCCCGCCATTTCCAAGTATTATGACTATGACAACGGCGCACCCGGTAAGAGTGCCCAAGCTAATGGTATCACTTGTATCTACCGTTACGCCGATGTCCTGCTGATGTACGCAGAAGCTTCCACCCGTGCCACAAACAGTGTAAACGCACAAGCTTTGGATGCCATTCAGAAAGTACAGAAACGTGCCGGTTATGCACAAGACCAGCTGACCACAACTACTGATCCTACAGCTTTCACAACAGCTGTATTCAACGAACGCGGTTGGGAATTCTTTGCAGAAATGAAACGTTGGTTCGAACTTGTTCGTCTGGAAAAGGTAAGTGAAGTTAGAGCCGAGACTTGGAATGGTTCGCTTTTCCAAAGCAACAACCATTATTACTTCCCCATACCTTATCAGCAAATCCGTCTGACACAGTGGACTAATAATGCAGGCTACTAATACTGATAAAAACGTAATAACACAAAACTTCTAACCTTATTTATCAAGAAATCAAATAGACCTTAATCAATTTGATATGTACGAAAGGGAGGGGCCGTGAGGTTCCTCCCTTTTATTTATCAATACAATGTAATACTACCCAAACAACATCCAACTAAATCAGGGAAAAGACATCCAGCTGGAAACTAAAAGCTTCATGCTGAAAACTAACAATATAAGACTATCCCTAATAGATAAAACAACGATATCACTCTATTTCCAATACTCTCATTAGAGCGTGATAGATAGGTATGAAAAAACACCTATCACACCCTAATAAATTTATAATCACATATATACTCCTTTGCGTGATAGCGTGACAGATGTTTTTATTTTTTTGTGTAGAAACAAAAATACCAGTAAATGCTATTTCTTTTCCGTACTTTCAAAGTGGCGTTGCTGCTGTTCCACCTGCTTCATTTCATTGATACGTTCCTGCTCTTCCCTGGCAAGGCGCTCTATTTCATTGAAGTCAATCTCTCCGACTTCAGTTTTTCCAAAGATTTCCGTCTTTTGCGGAACCGGAAGCTCTCTATACAAGGCTACACGTTCCGCAGGCAAAGTAGCTATTTCAATCACTGCCTGGGGATGGAACTGTATACCTGGATGCAAAAGACGTGCTTTTATTTTGATAGTACCTGCTTTCGTTGTTGTACGGATCAGTGCAGGTGCAGTCCCCCAACGACTGACACGGGGATTGGCTTCTACCTCTCTTCCACCGACCAACTCTCCTTCTCCTTCCACCTCAAAAATAACGGTTTCTTGAGAAAGGCGCTTTACATAGCCATCCTTATCGGTAATGGAAGCAATCACCGTGACCATATCCGAACCATTGGCACGCAGGGGCAGTCCAGAATCAACAGTCAGTACAAGCTGTTCATTACGTTTGGAAGGCATATTCTTGGTCCTAGCAACAATCTTGCCATCCAGGAATCCCTCAGCCACAATACTACATTGTTCCGGTTTCCCGGCCCGATGAAGTGCCCGGACATCCACAAAGCTATAAGCACCCTTAAAAACAACGGGAGGATGACGAATCCCCTTCTCCTCCAGCAACGGCACTTGCACAAGGGTGTCTTTTTCGTTCACAATGACACGTACACTATCACAGTTGGTATAAACCACTATATCCTCGGGGGAAAAAGGAGTCATGGCATTAGCTATATACACCATCGGCCCACTATCAGCCTGCTCCAAGTGCAGGTGCGGATCACGCTGGCTCATCATCATGTAATAGGAATACTTTGGCTGACGGAACATATCCATCAGTCCTCCCCAGAAAGGGTCAGGATGATAACCACGCTGGTGGTCAAACGAATGCCACAAGGCACCTCCTATATGCCCCCGAGGAGATTTGTAGAACTGATCAACCGTAAGAGAGCCGCCATAATCCTTGCGGGCATAGTGCTGGGCCTGGCGAATCTGTGGCTCTTCACCCCATTCACGTGCCACACGGCTGTAAGAATTGTGGGAATTCCAGTCATCCACACAGTCACCATACTCCCGGGTAAAGCAGGATTTGCCTGCATTCCGGTAAAACGCCTCGTTCTTGGGGGCTGTATAAACTACATCATATCCCATTGCTCCTTTGCTCTTGTCATCAATGGCAGCATAGCAACCCGGAGCCGGATACTCTTCATGAGTAGCCCGATAGGCATTCTGTGCGAAAGACTCCGGAAAAGCCGTCTCATTAAGTACCGGTTCCCACAGAAGGACAGACGGATGATTACGGTCTCGACGGACCATATTACGGATGTCGGAAAGGATACGTTCTTCAAACACCGGTTCCGGATTCCAGTACTGCCAGCCGGGAGTGGCTACAATAATGAACATGCCCAGTTCATCGCAGGCATCCATAAATGCAGGGTCTTGGGGATAGTGTGCCGAGCGTATAATCCGGAAACCAGCATCACGCATTTTCTTCACGTCCAGCCAATGCAGGTTGTTGGGTACGGCATTCCCGATATAAGCATAGTCCTGATGGCGGTTTACCCCCATCAGCTTGTCTCCGAACGGCTTACCGTTGATATAGAGACCGTCGGCACCGCGAAACTCAATGCTTCGGATACCGATACGGGAAACAACAGCGTCGCACAGCTTGCCGTTAAGATAGACAGAGGTGCGGAGCCGATACAGATTCGGAGTATCGGGATGCCACAAAGACGGATTTCTGACAGTGAGCTGCTGCATGACGTGTCCATCACTTCCGGCAGACAAGCTGAGACTTTTCCTTGTACTGGCCACCTGCTTGCCAACAGCATCCAGCAGGGTTGACTCCACTACCACCCGGCAACCACTCTCTCTATCATTGACGATATGAGTCTTGACATTCACCCGAGCCTTTTGGTCCGACACATCCTCATAGCTGACAAACACGCCTCCCCCAGCCACCTGGCCAGCCTCATTGGCATCGCTTACATACACGTCACCGGTACAGATAAGATAACAATCACGGTAGATGCCACCAAATACACAAAAATCCATCGTATACTGTTTGCGCCCCGGCGGGAAAGAAGGGTCATCACTGTTATCAGCACATACGGCAACGGTTACCTCATCACCTGGACGCACACCAACAGCAGTCAAATCTATACTCACCGGGAGAAAACCACCGAAGTGCTCCTTTACCTTGTAACCATTGATATAAAAGCTGCTTTTACCCATAACCGCCTCAAAATAGAGGGACAACCGCTTACCTTGATACCGAGTATCGACAGTGAAACGCTTGGAATACCAGGCCGGCCCCTGATAATTGCGAGAACCGCTCGCCTCGGAAGGAACCAGCTGTACGGTATGCGGTAGGTTTACCAGCTCCCACTTGCTGTCATCCAGTTGCAAAGGATCAGCTTTTAAAGGAATATCCCCCCGATGAAAACGCCATCCGGGATTAAAGTCCAATACCTCGCGGCCGGAATTGGGCACCGGATAAAAACTGGCAGCAGAAAAGTGTTCTTGTGCTTGCAGTACACCGATGCAAGCCCAGAAAATAATTAATAAAAGAATCTTTTTCATAGTATCTATCTTTTTTCCTTTTAATACGTACAATCTCCTCTTTACACTCAACCAATAAGTGTGTTTTTTCCAATTAATAAGAATATATCTAAAAAGGA
>ENA-OPNJ01000484-OPNJ01000484.1-human-gut-metagenome-genome-assembly--contig:-NODE-484-length-18731-cov-4.818858_pt1 | contig 18731 bp, 18 predicted proteins | sample MGYA00241535_ERZ501767 | MGnify/ENA primary metagenome ERZ501767 (study PRJEB25962, sample SAMEA2042564) | human gut metagenome | biome: human gut; feature: human-associated habitat; material: faeces...
ACGACTCATAAATCTACCCTTAATCGTGTATTGGATGATAGTTGCGGATTTTAGGATAAATAAAAAAACATGTGATTATTTTCTTATTTACGAGATTCTTTCTAAATTTGCAAAGACTGAATTGTCAATCACTTTAAATTATAATATTACTTAAACTTAATTTCATTAATGAAACGGATTTACACTTTCGGTAATGGCCAGGCAGAAGGCCGTGCCGATATGAAGAACTTGCTTGGCGGCAAGGGTGCCAATCTCGCTGAGATGAACCTCATCGGCGTACCTGTTCCTCCGGGCTTTACAATCACAACTGAAGTTTGCACAGAATATAACACTCTCGGCCGTGAAGCCGTTGTGAAAATATTGGAAGAAGATGTCAAGAAATCTGTTGCCCACATTGAGAAGCTTACGGGCAACACGTTTGGCGACGCAGTGAACCCTCTTCTCGTATCCGTTCGTTCGGGTGCACGCGTTTCGATGCCAGGTATGATGGACACAGTGCTCAACCTCGGTATCAACGACACCGTAGTGGAGGCTCTCTCCAAGAAGTCGGGCAACCCACGCTTCGCATGGGACAGCTACCGCCGCTTCGTGCAGATGTATGGCGACGTTGTTCTCGGCATGAAGCCGAAGTCGAAACAAGACATCGATCCGTTTGAGGAAATCCTTGACAAAGTTAAGGAAGAGAAGGGCGTGAAGAACGACACCGAGCTTACCGTTGACGACCTCAAAGGCCTTGTTGTGAAGTTTAAAGCCGCTGTGAAGAAGTCGACAGGCAAGGACTTCCCAGAATCGGCTTGGGAGCAATTGTGGGGCGCTATCTACGCAGTGTTCGACAGCTGGATGAACGAGCGCGCAATCTTGTATCGCCGCATGAACCAGATTCCGGAAGAGTGGGGTACGGCAGTCAACGTACAGGCCATGGTTTACGGAAATATGGGCAACACGTCGGCTACAGGTGTGGCATTCACCCGCGACGCCGCTACCGGCGAGGACATCTTCAACGGTGAGTACCTTATCAACGCACAGGGCGAGGACGTGGTTGCCGGTGTGCGCACTCCGCAACAAATCACAACCGAAGGCTCACGCCGCTGGGCTGCTCTCCAGGGCATCTCGGAAGAAGAGCGCGCAAGCAAATACCCTTCATTGGAAGAGTCGATGCCTGAATGTGCAAAAGAGCTTATCGAGACTCAGCAGAAACTTGAAGACTACTTCAAAGACATGCAGGACCTCGAGTTTACAATCCAGGACAACAAGCTGTGGCTGCTCCAGACTCGTAACGGAAAGCGTACAGGTGCCGCTATGGTTAAAATCGCGATGGACCTTCTCCGCGCAGGCGAAATCGACGAAAAGACAGTGCTCCGCCGTATGGAGCCACAGAAACTCGATGAATTGCTTCACCCAGTGTTTGACAAGGACGATTTGAAACGTGCACAGACAGTGGCTAAAGGTTTGCCAGCATCTCCGGGTGCCGCTACCGGTCAGATTGTATTCTTCGCCGATGATGCAGAGGCATGGTCGGAAATGAAGAAGAAAGTCATCATGGTGCGTATCGAGACATCTCCAGAAGACCTCCGCGGCATGTCGGTGGCACAGGGTATCCTTACAGCCCGTGGCGGTATGACATCGCACGCAGCCGTAGTTGCCCGCGGTATGGGTAAGTGCTGTGTGTCTGGTGCAGGCGAAATCAAAGTAGACTACAAAGAGAAAACCGTCATCATGGACGGCAAAACATACAAGGAAGGCGATTGGATTTCATTGAACGGCTCTACAGGCGACGTTTACGACGGTCAGGTGCCTACAGTCGACGCAGAGCTTTCAGGCGACTTCGCAGCAATCATGAACCTTGCTGAGAAATACACCAAGGTTGATGTCCGCACAAATGCCGACTCTCCACGCGATGCTCTCGTAGCCCGCAAATTCGGAGCCAAAGGTATCGGTCTTTGCCGTACAGAGCATATGTTCTTCGAGGGCGACCGTATCAAGGCAATGCGCGAAATGATTCTTGCCAACACAGAGGAAGGACGCCGTGCGGCTCTTGACAAACTGTTGCCTATCCAGCGTGCCGACTTCCAAGGAATCTTTGAGGCTATGGACGGTCTTGGCGTGACAATCCGTCTGCTCGACCCACCATTGCACGAGTTCGTGCCTCATCAGCTTGCCACTCAGAAAGAATTGGCAAACGAGATGGGTATCACCGTCGAAGAGGTGAAGAGCAAGTGCGACTCTCTTGAAGAGTTCAACCCGATGCTCGGTCACCGTGGATGCCGTCTTGGCAACACTTATCCAGAAATCACAGAGATGCAGGCCCGCGCCATCATTGAGGCAGCAATCGACTGCAAGGAAAAAGGCATCGACGTGCATCCGGAAATCATGGTGCCATTGGTAGGTGTAGTAAAAGAGCTTGAAATGCAGAGCGAAATCATCCGTCGCACAGCGGAAAAAGTGTTTGCGGAAAGAGGTACATCAGTGGCTTACAAGATTGGTACAATGATTGAGGTGCCTCGCGCCGCTCTCGTTGCCGACAAGATTGCCGAATATGCCGACTTCTTCTCGTTCGGAACAAACGACTTGACTCAGATGACATTCGGATACTCTCGCGACGACGCTCCTAAGTTCCTCAAATACTACAAGGAATTGGGTATCATCAAGACAGATCCATTCGAGGTGCTCGATCAGGAAGGTGTAGGACAGCTCGTAGAAATGGGTACAAAGAAAGGCCGTTCGACAAAGGCAGGTCTCAAGGTGGGTATCTGCGGCGAGCACGGCGGCGAGCCTTCTTCTGTCAAGTTTTGCGCTAAATTGGGCATGAACTACGTTTCTTGCTCTCCGTTCCGTGTGCCTATCGCACGCGTGGCTGCGGCGCAGGCTGCCGTAGAGGAATAATCACTAATATGTGAAAATCAGATAATTAGGGATAAGCACTTGTTTGACAGGTGTTTGTCCCTAATCTTTTTAACACATTCCGCACGATAAATTCGTGGTATAAACGAATCTCGCACGGGATATGTTCAGAGAAAAAAGGCATGATGTTCAGAGTGTGTTCAGAGTAAAATTATTAACTTAATTCATCATGCAATGGCTACATTAAAAGCTGAAGTTCAAGGCAAAAGAAAGGATGGAACATACCTTGTTTACATCCGAGTAACCCACAATCGCCGAAATTCGTATCTGAAGACCCCTTGGGTCGTAATGGAAAATGGCGTAGTAAGAGGCAAAAAGGAAATCTGCGACACCTATGTTTGTCAGCAGACTTCAAAATTGATTGAGCACTATTATCAGTTGCTTAACCAGACTGACACACAGAGCTGGACATTACAGGAGGTTATCGAATACCTCAAAAATGGTTCCGAGGACATCTCATTTACTGATTATGCACGTAAGTTCATTCAGAAGATGCAGAATGATGGCAGGATGCGTACTGCAAAAAACTATAAATGTGCAGTAGTTCACATTCATAGATTCGCTGACACCAACTCGCTCATGTTCTCACGCATGAACTCCAGTTTTCTCAAAAATTGGATTGAGTCTCTTTCTACCACATCAAGATGTAAGGAGAAGTACCCTATTTGCGTTAGAGAAATCTTCAAACATGCAATACTCCAGTACAACGACGAGGAGAACGGTGTTGTCCGCATCAAATATCCCTGGACAAAGGTGACTATCCCTAAGAGCGATACACCAGAGAAGCGTGCTATCCCTATCGGTCTTCTTCGTAAGTTCTTTCAAGTAATACCCGATGATAGTAGATTCAAGCATCCTCTTCAGGAACTTGGACAGGATGTTGCTAAAATATCCATCTGTATGTGCGGTATCAATACTATAGACCTGTTTGAGGCAAAGAAAGAACAGCTTGCCAAGGGCATCTTCTGGTACAACAGAGCAAAGACAAAGGGCTCTCGTTCAGACAAGGCTTATTTTGAGATAAGGATTCCACCTTTCATCATGCCAACTATCGAGAAATACCTCTCGAAGGATAAGAAGTCACCATGGCTTTTCAACTTCCATGATAGACTGACCAACGGCGACTCTTTCAATGCTAATGTCAATATTGGCATTGATCAGATTTGCGATAAGGTTGAAGGGCTGAAGACTAATTTCGGTGCTTTCCGACATACTTGGGCTACTATCGCCCAGAATGACTGTGGAGCCAGTCTGTCAGATGTGGACTTTGGACTGAACCACTCTACTCACAAGATGGCTCGTGTTTATACCAAGATCGACTTTTCTCCTGCATGGAAGCTTAACGAGAAGGTAATGGAGTTCATCTTCTTCTCTGATGAAGAGTCAAAAGCGAAGAAGGAAACAGAGGTTGAGAAAAAGTTTGAGAAACTTTCCAAGTACAACCTCATTAAGGGTGAAGTCTTTCATGCTGGCAAAATCATTGCCAAGGTTGAAACCACGGGCTTCTCAAACATTGACCAGGTAATCAATGCTTTGATGAAGATGATTCCTTCTATTTATCCTGAACGCACCAAGTTCCAGTTCAAGATAACGAACCTAGACAAGGATCAGTCTCAATTCTATGAGCGTTGTAAGTAAAATATATATAGAGAGAGGCATATACAAATTGTTGTGTATGCCTCTCTCGCTTTATTCTTCTGTAGTTGATTGAACTGCTATATTTCTATTCTGTTTTACTTCTGACAATTTAAGCAAGTCAACAAGTCTGTACCTTATTTTTCCTGGGGATATACGTGAAGGTTGCAACTTTCCGCTCTTAATCCACCGGTCAACATCACACCTACCAAACATCTTGTAGGCTTTGTTTTGGCTTACTTCCAATTCGCCATTATTGGCGAGAGTGATCTTTTCTGCTAATCTGGTCGCAAGTTCTTCTATGAACTGCTCGTAGGTCACGCTCTTATCGGCGAATAGGCATTCTAAACTTAAATGATCTGACATATTAGTATATTGTTTTATCGTTATCTTAGACAATATATGTTATATGAGTAATACTTGTTGCTCCAGTAATACTGATAATATCAGTAATATGAGTAACATGGGTAACATGAGTAAGACGGGTAACCTTATATGCTTCGCCCCACCCAAACTATGATGGCAACATAACGCTTGCAGAGAGTGTCTGTGATAAGCAAGGACTTTATGTCGGATGGTAGAGAGACTAATGACACACTACCATTATTCCCGATATAAGGTCGTTGCTTCTCTATCACAGACACACTGCACTATGACTTACGCAACCAAGTGTGCGACTTCATAGGCGTGTTTTCGCTGCCGTCATAGTTTCCCATCCCCTATTCGAGTTCTTCGGCGCAAGATGAAAATACATCGAGTATAGGGCTTGACTTAACGTCATCCAGCTCGAAGTCGGTAACACTGTCTACCATAGACTTTTCAAAGTTAGATATGGCTTTCTTCAGGTTACATGCCTGCACAAGATACAGAACTGCTGTCTTCTTTTCTTCTCCTGTTTTCTCGTTCAAGGTTATAATATATGCCTTGACTGTGTACCATTTCTCATCAGAATCATCTTCAGAGGAAAGTACCTCTCTGAATTTTCGAGTTTTGATGTCTGTAACTTTCATGCTACCAGTGCAAGAAGGCGCCAACTTGTCGATGATACGCTTTTCTGCATCGGTACAAGATGGCGACAATACAAGATAATGCTCGGACTGTACTTTGTTAGTACTGTCCTCCTGCATAACGTCTCTGCTTACGGTGGTTTCCCACCAATTCTTATTTTCCATTGTATGTTATTTCTGATTTTTATTTACCCTTTAGATTTTTATGAAAAATACCCAACTTTGAATAGTTTATCGTTTCCAATATGATGGCTCCCATCACAGCTCGATATTCATCTGCATAACTCTCTTTCGAGTAAGCAACGTCTTTTATTAGAGGAATGTGCTTTGCTTCTCCAAATTCAGCATCTACTGCAAACAGGAAAGCAGACCAACCAGCGGCATGGAGTTTGTCGCTTGTTTCGTTAATCAATGCCAAAGCTTCTTCCTTGGTCATCGAGGTTTTCTTTTTCTTTTTGAAAAAATTACATATACAAAATTTCATACTATATTTTTTTATCATTATGACATCTTTTTGAACTCATTACACTTTGGACAGAACCAGTAGTACTGCTTAGTCTTGGAACTATATACATGGTTCAAAGGCTCATGGCATTGAGGACAAACCTGGACGATGGGCTTCTTCCTTTGTTCGTCATAGAAGATCGGCTTCTTTGTAGTTGGATGTACGCAAGACTTGTCTTCGCATATCCAGAAGTGTTTCTTGTTCTTTTGGGAATACTTACGAGCCAAGGTCATTTGGCGACACACAGGACACTCCTGATTAGGACAGTCCTGTTGCTGTGTCCTTATTCCTGAAGAAACCATCGGAATGTTTCCGGCGGTATCTTCTGCATACTTTATGTTGCTTAATACCATTTCGGTTGTCTCAGACATAAACTTATCCAAAGACACCTTTCCTTCTGCTATTGCAGAAAGATTATATTCCATAACAGCCGTGAAGTCTGGTTTGGTCAGAGATTCATGAATGCTATCAATCATTGCTATTCCGAACTCAGTCGGAACCAGCTCTTTCCCTTTTTTCGCTATGCAAGGTACAAGTGTTGATTTGCCTGACTTTGTGGCCATCAACTCACTTATGATTGTGTCTCTTGTGGCAGGAGTACCCAATCCCTTGCACTCTTTGAGCTTTTCTCGATTTGGATTGTCCTGTGACAAATATCTCCAGATGTTTGTCATTGCAGCAAGTAGCGTTCCTTCTGTATATCGTTTAGGAGGCTGTGTCTGCTTGCTTTCTATCTCGTAGGTAGCATTCTTCAGAATGTCGCCCTGTGAGATTGGAGGCAATGAAGGCAATGAATCCTGCGATTCATCGGCATCCTCGCCTTTACTCACAGACTTCCATCCGAGAGAGGTAACGAGCTTGCCGCTCCCGGAAAACATATAACCTTCGCATTCTATGCTATATTTGACGGTGTCAAACTTGCATGGTGGGTAGAACTGCACTATGTAGCGCAAGGCAATCATTGTGTAGATCTTCTTTTCCCACTCATTCAAGGTATTCGGGATTACACCTGTTGGGATTATGGCATGGTGTGCAGACACTTTCTTGTCATTGTACGCCTTACTCATGATCGAAGTGTCAGCACCTTGTACTGGCTGCATTCCATACTGATCCAATGCTTTCAATATACGACCTGCGTCCGTATGTTGAGAGTTTGGTATGTAATTGCAGTCGGAACGAGGATAGCTGACATACTTCTTCTCGTAGAGAGACTGTACTGTGTCAAGAACCATCTTCGGACTCATGCCATACTTTCGGTTTGCTTCCACCTGCAACGTGTCGAGAGAATAAGGCAACGGAGCATTCTCGCTGCCAGTTTTACGCTCTACACGAACTACTTTACAGTCCTTCCCTGATACTATATTATATATATTGCGCACGCACGCGAGGTCAAGTATTCTGCCCTCACTGTCCGTGGGCTTATTTTCGTCTGGTTCTAACGTTGCAGAGAACGGCACGCCATCCTTGGAATGCTTTGACACAAGGACAAAGTAATCCAATGGATGAAAGTTTCTCAACTCCTTCTCTCGTGATACCACCAGAGAAAGAGTTGGCATCTTCACTCTTCCTATCCGCCATACATTATCAGAGCCATGTTTCCTGGCATTGATAGTGTATGCCCTTGACAGATTCATTCCAACAAGCCAGTCGGCTCTTTCTCTTGCTAACCCTGCTTCATACAAGCAGCGGAAGTTGTCATTAGAGACTATAGTCTCAAATGCCCTCTTCATACTGTTGTTGTCTTTGGCGTTTATAAGAATACGTCTTACCGTGCCTCGATACTGGACGTATTCCAGAATCTCGTCAACCAGTAACTGCCCTTCACGGTCAGGGTCGCCGCCGTGTATAACCTCGTCGGCATTCTTTAACACCCCTTTGATATAGTTAAATTGTTCTTTAGCAGAGGGAGAAATACATTTCTTCCATGTTTGTGGGATGACAGGATAGTTGGAGAACTTTGCAAATTCCTCGCCGTAGGCTTCAGGTTTTGCCGTTTCCAAGATGTGACCAAACGCCCAGGTGACAATAATCTCATCTGAGCCATCCTTCTTTGTGTATGAATGTTTTCCTCTGAGTGAAGCAAAGTCGCTCCAGAGGTAAGACGCAATCGCTGTGGCGATGTCTGGCTTTTCTGCTATATATACTGTTTTCATCTTCTTGCTTTCTTTATTGCTGACATAAACAAAACCGATGCAATGCCCAATGCAAATCGTTTGTGAATCCATTCAGGAAGGAATCTCTTTATACGAGTATTGTCCTCCTTCAAGTCCTCAATAGCATAACAAAGCCCTACAATGTTCTCGATATACCCTATCGGGACATGTGGACTTTTTTCGTGTTCTTGCTGAATGAGTTGGCGAATTTTCAGCTCTTTCTGTATCTCCTTCCTCATCGCGCGTTTTCTTTCGTTGAAACTAAACATGATTTTTGGGAGCTAAGTTGTATCGAATTACTTTCTACTTGATATTCAGTTGATTATTTGATTTTGTCTTGTATCGGAAATGTATCTACTTGTGCCAATGTTGTATCAGAACATTTTAGGTTCGAGCTTCTTTTTCCTTCTTGTGAGACATTGATGGGTATTCTAATGGTACATTGTATTTATGTAGAATGCGGTAAATACTGGTCTTACTGTACCTGGATTTCTCTATAATCAATTTAATACTATATCCTATTCCTTGATGACCTGCTCGATGAGAAGTTCCTCAATCTTGGTAGGTATCGCATCGTTACCTTTCCATATCAGCATGATAAGGTTCTTCAGGAAGTCGGTCTTCTCGACGTTCAGCTCTTCCTTCTTGATCTTGAATGGGTTCATGGTAATAGGATGCTCCTCGGTGTAGCTGATATATTTACCTCCAACATACTCACAGAGTCCTTCGTAGGAGTTACCTGTATCGACCATGACAACATCGGTGTCCTGTTCCCAAAGCTGACGTACCACACTGTTCATGTGGAACGATTTACCTGATCCTGAAGGACCAAGACAGAAGAAGTTAGAGTTGTCGGTGTATTTTTCTTTTCCCTCTTTTCCTGATATGTCAATAGCTACAGGAACACCCTGACGGTCGGTGTAATAGACCTTCAGAGGTGTTTCTTCACTCTTAGGGAGCTTTTCCTTGTACATCAGACTTGATGCTGCATCGCTGAGAGTGAGGAAACGGTCATATTCGGGATTCATGCTGTAGCAGTTGCCAGGGAATGAGTTGACAAATAGCTCCAACTGGTTGTAGGCTCTCTGGCTGATATGGATGCCAATCTTACTGAAGGCATTTTCCAGATGGTTGGTGCATTTCTGTAAGTCGGCTCCTGCCTTGACGGTGACGATAAGGTTGAAATGGCAATAGACAAGCTGCTTGTTCTCTCTTGCAATAAGTTCTTCAACCTGCTTAATGTCCTCGACGGCAATCTGGTTGCTTGGATTTGGCAATGAGGCGTGTCTGTTCTTCTTTTTGCCAAGCTTGCTGACCTCCTGTTTCTGGCTTGGGAGGTAGATGATCTGATTGAAAACAACACTGGTGGCTTCAGGAATGTTATCCACCAATGACATGAGGTCAACAGGCATGGTGGCATTGTTCACCTCAATGTTTGTGAAAGGTCGTACCATGGATGGAACGACAATACTGTCGACATCCACAACGCTATAGACCTTGAACTTGCGTTCGCCTACACCGATATTGTCTTCTCTGACATTGAAATTATTCAGAGAAATTTTTTCTGTGGTGTAGTCCTGAACGAGATAGCGGTTTACGAAGTCCTTGACTTCCTCGACCGTGAGAAAACGCTGTGGTATCTGACGGTCTTTGAGGAGGTCTCTGACTTTGTTGATCTTAACAAGGAAGTCGTTCCACTTGCGGTTGTCGTAGCTCATGAGACGACTTTTCTTGTTTTCCTGTGTGATAGTGATGTACGTTGTACAGTCCGTGTACTCTCTTCCTCGGAAATACTTGAAGTAACTCTTGCTCAGGAACTCCTTGTTGCCTTCATCCTCAGCCTTGTACTTTCTCTTGGTAAAGACATCCTGCTTATGGAGCGAGTAGCCTTCGCCGAGAGTTGCCATCAACGCAGCCATCAGACTGGAATAGTCGTAATAGTTGTCGATATTGGCACAGAATTTCTGTACAGGGTTCTGAATGGTCAGGATGGCTGAAAACTCGCCAGTCTTGGTGTAGAGCACTCCGATTCCATCAATATCCTCGATGGAATAGTATATCTCCTTGAATATCTTGGCACGCTTGCTTCCTGTGCCAAAAGCATATACGGAAACGGCCATGCCTATGAGAATACAGCAGAATGCTATGATTACATACAACGTCATTGTTCTCTGATTTGAGTGTTACTTTTGTTTCTTTGTTTCTTCCTTGGGTTTACGTTTCTTTCTTTGTCCCTTTATTTCATTTCTGAGTCGTGAATTTCCATCCTTTTATCAGCTGAAATGCGGGGCAGCCGACAGTTAAGCGACTGCCCCACAAATACTATCCTTGGCAATAGCACCTACAGCTTACACACATTGGCATAGATGAGAATGCCCTTGTACTCTTTCTTGGTGTGCAGTCCTTTTCTCTGCTTCATCATGATAAGTCCGAATCCCGTACTTATCGCAATAACGGCAAAGATGAGTCCTGACAGGAAGCCCAATAGGGAATACATGATCATAAAGCCCAAAATGCCAGTACCAACTGTGATAGCCGCCCATGTGATGTAGCGACCTTGCAGACCCATAAATTCAAGAGGCTTCTGCAAACCTTTGAACATAGGGTATTCGATGAATGCTTCTTCTGTCTGTGCCATTATCTTCATGGTTTAGTTGCTGATACCGAAGAACATAGGAAGTGCGTTGGCAGCTGCAATCAGGAAGATACAAGCGCCGACAATCATCATGATCTTCTTCTTGACATCCTGCTCCTCGTTGTTCATTGCGATGTAAACGCTGATTGCGCCCACAACGGCAACAACGCCAGCAAGTGCGTAGCAGAGGTTTACGACATAAGGAACGTATGCTACAATCTGGTTTGCAACCTCTTCCATAGCGGAAGTACCTGCCTCATAGCCAGTGCCAGCCAGTGACTGTGCTGCAGCTGCTACAGGGGCGAGGATGGTGGCAACACCAGTAAGCATCAATGCCTTAGCTCGCTTTCCCATGCTCTTTGCTTTCTGGAAAATCTTACTCATTGGAATTTGATCTTTAGAGTGTTAAACATTAAGTGAACTAACTCCTATAGATTTCGCGAATATCTGTAGTCTAAAATATGAAACTCATGTCTTGGTAGCCGAAGAATGCTGGCATTACTATCATTGCTCCAATCATGAAAAGGATGCCTCCGATGAGCATCATAATGCTCTTCGTCACGTCACCTTCATGCAGATTCATCTTGATGTATATCTGCAAGGAGGCAACAACGACCATAATGGCGGCTCCTGCATATAGCACGTCGATGGTGTAAATCATCATCGTGCCAAGGTACGAGGTGGCTTCTGCTAATCCGTCTGCGCCCCAGGAGTAATCAACGGCTCCGCATTTTGCAGATGCGCTGATAGAGAGTAGGGAGAGGAGGGATAACACGAGTGTCCTCGGTATAGCGTAGTTATGCTCTACTGGCTTCATTGTGTACAACTATGTTTTCTTGCTTGGTTTGGCTCTCGTCCTGAAGAATGTTGCGCAGGTCGAAAGAACTAAACTGATTTCCCTTTGTCTCGATGCTCGAAAGGCTGCTTCTTACCAAATCTGCCTTTCTGCTTACACTGGTATCTCGCTGTGGTGCACCATACACCTCGGAAACATCATAGCTCGGAGGATTCATATTCGGGTCAAAGGCTGGAAGGTCGCTTTTGTCAACTTCCTCTCGAACGGTGACATCGGCATCTTCATCGAATGTGACACTGGTGATACCTTCGATTTCTTCCTCCTGTTCCTCTGCAGGTTCCTCAGTCTGCTGTTCCGGGTCTTCCTGAGTCTGTTCCTCTGACATTCCACCTCCAGTTTCTTCTTCTGAAGGAGCTTCTTCGTTGGAAGGGTCAGGGTCTTGGAGAGTGCCAGGTTCTGGTTCGGGAGTCTCAGGCGTTTCCTCTTCGGCTTCTGCAATCTGTGGTGCAGGTTCTGAAGTCTGCTCCTCGGATTCAGTTTCAGGAATGTCTTCGCTGACAGAGAAACCACCATCGGAACTTTCCTTGACGGTTTTAGGCGTGTAGCCCATATCGTCTGCCATATCACCCATGGCAAGGGTTTCCTCCTTCTTGCCATCTTTTTTAGGCTTGGCAGTGAGGTCTATTGTTATGATGGCTGCGTAATACAGGACATAGCCGATTGTCAGCACAATGAGAAATATGACAAATCCATTCATAATTTACGGTTTTGGGTTGCGTATCAATTTTTCGAGTGCAAAAGTACTTCTATAATCAATGATATGATATTTTTCTTCTCCAAAACCGCCTTTTTGAGGGTTAAATGGGCGTGTTGGTTCCGTTTGCAAATGCAAAGGGTACCGACGATTCAGAAAAACGCATAAAAAAAGAACGGCAACCTGTTTCACAACAGATTACCGCCCAGACATAATATAATCGAGTGTGTTGCTCCAATTACTTATGCGTCGTAAAATCCTTATATGTTATGTAATCCTTCTATTTCTTTTATTAAAGGGAGTTGATTTTCTTCCCTTTATTCATTAACTCAATATCTTGATATTATATAATAGGTGTATTTACCCCTTTATTCACTAAAACAGGTCTTTGGTGTCACGTTTCGTTTCCTGTAGTGTGCCATGCTTACGTTCATAGTTCCTGATGGCTTTCTCGAAGGCTGCTCCAACAACATCCTTCACATTGAGACCTTCCCTTGTAGCGATAAGACGGATCTTTTTCAGAACCTCTCTATCGACAATGGTAGTGAACCTGTCTTCGGTAGAGTCTGGAGTGCCAGCCTTGGCTTTCTTGCTTTTCTTCCCTTTATTCCTGTTCTTCTCTGTGGTGACTGGCTGTGACACAGTCTCAGCAGTCTGCTCCTCTCGTTCTGTAGCGAGGGCAGTGAGACCATCCAAGAGGTTGCTAATCTTATTGTTGTCCATAGTCCTGCTTCATTATTGGTTCTCGAATCGTGTGATAAACTCATCTGCCAGCGTAAGATAATCCTTGGCTCCGTTGCTCTTAGGGTCATAGTCAACGATGCTCTTTTTCTCTACAGGGGCTTCAGCGATACGGATATTCTTCCTTATCTTGGTGCTGAAGACGCTATCCCCAACGGATTTTCTCAGTCCTTCCTCGATATTGCGAGAGAGGTTGCTACCTTCCCACTTGGTGATGATGATTCCTGATACATGGGCATTTTTGTTAAGTCTTGTCCTAACCATCTTGATGAAGTCATTGATCATGGTAAGACCTTTGAACGGCAAAACCTCACAGACAAGAGGGATGATGATGTCAGTACATGCGGTAAAGGCATTGAGGGTTATCAAACCCAACGATGGTGGGCAGTCGAGTAATATGTAATCGTAGTTGTCTTTCTCTGGTTCCAGTGCATCCTTCAGAAGAGATTCCCTGGCAATGGCTCTGCCTAAGCCAATGTCTGCCATGGCGAGGCTCAGGGATGCTGGCACAAGGTACAGGTTATCATTGACCTCAATGACAGGAAGGTGGTCAGTAGCTCCACAAAGAGATTCATAGATGCCGTCGCCTTCTACTTCTCCCACGAGGCTGGTGGTAAGGTTGCTCTGTGCGTCAAGGTCAATAACAAGTACCTTGTAACCTCTTGTTGAAAGGATGCTACCGAGGTTGGCAACGGTAGCCGTTTTGCCTACGCCACCCTTGTGGTTTGCACAGGCGATGATTCGTGTCTTGCTCATACTTTTCATATATTATGTCGTTAATGTTTTGATTAAAGGGGGATGGTTTACCTCCCTTTATTCCTTAATTCTATGGTCGTTATACCATTTGATGATTTTCTCTGTTGTAATTGCCATGAGATTGGTTCTGCCGTTGCAATAGCCAGCAATGGCACGCTTGCTTTCGGCATTGTCAGGGAATCTGAGGAACGGAACCTTTCCGCTTCTGCTGATGACAAGGTTGTTTGCCTTGGCAACATCTTCAGCTTCCTTGCCGATAATCTCCAGAGTCTTGCTGTCGGTGACATTGAGAACCAATACGCCGTCGGACTTCTTGGGGATATTGAAATGGACAAAGGTGAGCTTGGCTTCCATAAGGTCATCGGGCTCTTCCTTCTCGTTTTCGTTCTTATACGTCTTCTCTGATACATGCTCAACATAGAACACCACAGGTTGCTCGTTGTTCATCTTGTCAAGATGGAGAAGCTGACCGATACGATGGTTTATCTTATCCTCGGTGACAACTTCCTTGCGAAAATCTGCTTCCTTGGTGAGACTGCCAGTGTCCTCCTTGGCAGTGAGGATATAGCCGTTCTGAACTCTTTCAAGAGTGAACAGCAAAGGGAATAATGCGTTACTCATCGTTGTTACCTGTGTTATCTATATTATCTGTATTACTTGTATTACTAATGTTACTCTCTGATGGTCTCTCAACCCAAACTTTTTCAGTGAAGGTCTGCAAATCTATGTCATAGTTCTCACAGATGTCTTCATAGTTGAAGGCAAAGACACGTTCCTGAGTGTAGGCTTTTTCTCTGCCTCCGTCTTCATTGGTATGCATTACGACGTTGCCATTCTCATCATAGTTATAAAACTTCATCGGGTTCTTGGTCTTGCCATAGAACTCACTGGTGGTAGTGAGATATGAGAGCAGCGACTCGTCAGGCATCGGGTTCTTACCTTCACGCTTGGCTTGTATATTGGCTTTGGCAAGGCAGATCTTTTCACGGATAAACAGTACGAAGGTTGGTTTGTCGAAGGTGACAACTTCTGCAGGTCCTCTTCGCTTGGAAACCTTCATACTTGTGACAAGGCTAATCTTGTAGTCCTGGTTCTCCTTGATTTCTCCAATCTGTCGTGCCTTCGAGAAGGTTGACCAGAACATGCTAATCTCATCTGTGCTCGTTGTGAGGCTCTGCTGATATTGGATTGCCTTGACACATATCTCGTGGACTTCTTCCTCTGTGAAGGGTATATCATCAAGAAAGGGGAGAAGGGTGTATGCGGTAGCCAGTATCATCGCCCAGTTGTTGATGAAACGTTCCTGTACTCTTGTGTAGTCAATCTCTTCCTTCAACTCCTCCAAGGCTCTCAGCCAAGCTGCAGACCATCTTGTCTGAAAGTTTTCCCTATACTTGACAAGCCCTACAGTGATATTCGTAGGATATTGGTTGCGCATTTCAATGAGCTTATGGTACTTGTCTGTCTCTTCCTTGGTTCTCTCACTTCGTTGTGATTCCAAGAATAAGACTCTGGTGAAAAGAGCTGAATCTGGACTTGTAGGCATTTCCTGTCCTGTCAATATAACACCGCAGTCTATGCTTGTGGATTCTCTTCGTTCACTGTCGTTGGCACGTCTGTTACGTCCGGCGCAGTCGTAGATACCCTTCAGAAAGTCTATCTTCCTTTTGCTGAGTGTGGTCTTGTATTCATCAAAATGGACGAGTCCATTACAAATCTCTGAACACTTGTCGCCCATAGCGAAGTCGGTGGTGCTTTCGAGATTGGAAACCTCACTGTTTCTGAGGAAGAGTGACATGATGGTTACGGCAAACTCGGTCTTGCCAGTTCCCTTCTTTCCGTAGATGTTCAATAGAGGGAAAGAACGTGTGGAGTCAATGATGATGTCACGGAACAGGCTTGCCATATAGTAACATAGGGCTATGATGCCGTTATCTCCGTAGAGGTCAACAATCATGAAGAAGAACTCATTCCTGGTTACTTCACGCTTAGGCGCGTGCATGTACCTTCTTTCATTGAGATAAGAATATCTGTTTGTCTTGTGAATCTTGGACATGGCAGGAAGGTAGTAGTTCTCGTTCTCCAGTCTGATGATGCCGTATTCGTCAACTGGTTGCCACCCACCATGATAGACAATACCGTTGCAGAATGCGTAGAAGCCTTTGCTACCGACATTATTCCATCCCATCTGAAGAACTCTTATCGCTTCCTCTGTCTTTGCATAGAGGTAGGCTTTGAGCAATTCGTATTTCTCGTTTCTCTCAAAGAAGCGGAAATCTCCCTTGCCTTCGATTTGCTCCTTAAACCTCTCCAGCTTTGTAACATCTTTCTGTTCCAACTCGATGGTACGTTTCTGTCCAGACTCGTTGAGAAGTTCAAAGATACGAGTCGGCTTTTTGTCATCATGGATAAGGAACAGCGGAGTCATGATGAAGTTCGTCCATTCTCTTTCGTGTCCTTGCGAGTCTATATCGTAATAGTGGTTTCCCTTTCTGTAGAAGTGATAGCCGGCAAGGTCGTTATTCTTCTTGCTGGCTATCCTTCTTTGCTGTTCCTGTAAGCGTTTTGCTGCCTCTTCAAGGGCTTTCTTCCAGATGGAACCTTTCTTATACTGAGACTTCAACTCGCCAAGCAAGGTAGCTTGCATGGTGTCACTCTGGACATGAACAAGAATGTCGCATACGTCATTGATGACTTTAAGTTGCTCTTCCTGTGTGGCTTTGTCATCATAGTGCTTCTCTGTGTACCACAATACAAAGTCCTTTTCTGCAAGTTCGTTCCAGTCCTCGGCTGTCTTAACATAGGAGTCGATGTCTTCATTACGTTCGCTGTTGCCTGGTATCTCTTTCACAGAAACAACAAAACCGAGTTCCGTTGCTAATCTTGCATTCTTGAACACAAACTCGATACCATTTCCAAAGCGTTTTCCTTGCTTCGGAACATCAGCATCTGGAACAAAACATAGTGTACAGTTGAAACCTTTGAACTCGTTTAACTGCTGCTCTGTCCAAACTCCTCCAAGAGGGGCAATGATGTTGGTTATTCCCATTGACTGTAAGCGCATGACATTAGGAGCTCCTTCCGTAAGATAGACTTTGCCAGTCATCTTTGCTGCTTTTAGAGCAACGTCGATACCGAATATGGTTTTGTTCTTTTGGTATATCAGACTGTTACAGCCATTGAGATACTTCCTGTCGGCATGAGGACTTAGAGCACGACCTGTAAACGTTACAATATGGTTACGTTTGTCTCGCTGAGGTATCATAACCCTGTCACGAAACTTTGAATAGTAAACACCAGGATGATCCTCTTCCTGCCCAATTAAACCAAGTTCTTCAAAGAGACTTAGTTTCAAACTTTTGGCGCGTATGTGGTCGATGAATTTCTGTCCGTTACGTGGAGCATAGCCAAGACCAATCATTTGACAATAGTCCTTTGGCCATCTTCCACCGCCGTTATCTGTAGCCTCAGTATAAGCACGGCATCTTATAGCATTCTCGTCATCTGAATCATATTCTTTTCTGAAAAATTTGTATGCAATCTCGTTGTATTCGTAAAGTGTCTTGGCTTTGTTCCATGTTTCTTCTTCTTCGGGAGTCATCTTCTCGTAGAGGTCTCTTGTATTAACTTCTGGGCAATAATTGTCGAGAAGATACTTAACAGCTTCATTGAAATCCAGTTTCTCTGCTTCCTCAACGAATGAGATAACATCGCCACCTTTGTTACAGCCAAAACACCTGTAACGTTCGAGGTTGGAGTCAAGAAACATAGATGGTGTCTTCTCTTCATGGAAAGGACAACAGCATTTCTTTCTGTTTAGCCCTCCTCTTTGAAGAGTGAGGTTAGGATATAAGTCAGAAGCAAGTGTGACTATACTCACTCTTGTCTTGACCATATCTATGTATTTCTGCTTAATCATTGAAAATGAATACTTAACATTATAAGGATTAAAAGGATGCGTTATTGCGAATCAATTGCGCCAACTGTTAGACGCAATAATTTGAGTTATTTCACGCAAAATTACACGTACTGCTGGACGGTATGCAGTATTACTTGACCACAGAAGCATCTTCTGTTGCCAGCTATGGGGTGAGCCGCCTAAATTCAGGCTTAAATACGCTGTAAAGCGTCCTTTTTCACCATTATGAAGGTTGTGATAGTATGCTCCAATCTGCTGTTCTGTCATGATTTTCATGAATTATGTGAAAAATCTCAAAGTCTCTTTTGATATTTGCAAACTTTTGATTAAATTTACATGCAAAATTAGATTAAAATCTTGATACAACCAAAAGATTGACTCAAAACGTTGATACAATTAACATTTATTAAATCATAGGTTTGATACAGGAGAAACAAAATTGAATAAACTATGTTGAACATTGATTTGGTTTACAATCTATACGAAGGGTTGACCCCGGAGAAGAAAGAAGAATTGCTCGGACTACTTTTCAAGAAAAGTCGTCAGACGATGGCTTACTTCAAACGCTCGAAGGACATCAGTTTGTCAAAACTGGAAATTCTTGCGGATTTCTATCATATGCCTCTTGATTATTTTCGAGCGAACAGCAGCTTCAAAACAAACAATGACACAGGTAACAACAACTATGTTGGTAATGTGTCGGTTAGTACGAATTTGCTCGTAGAGAATGAAAGCTTAAGAAAACAAGTCGCTAGCCTTGAAAGAGAGATTGATACATTAAAATCTTCACTTGCGTCTAAAGATGATACCAATACGGTATTGAAGGATCATGTTGATTCCCTGAAGAAGCAATTGGAAATGATGCAAAAATAAGGGCACAGTTGCAAATATCCGTGGCTTATTTTTGTAGTATAGGTCTATATTTTCTT
>ENA-OPNJ01000486-OPNJ01000486.1-human-gut-metagenome-genome-assembly--contig:-NODE-486-length-18677-cov-2.682043_pt1 | contig 18677 bp, 15 predicted proteins | sample MGYA00241535_ERZ501767 | MGnify/ENA primary metagenome ERZ501767 (study PRJEB25962, sample SAMEA2042564) | human gut metagenome | biome: human gut; feature: human-associated habitat; material: faeces...
CCGACCCCACGCTTAGGAGGCGTGTGATCTATCCAACTGAGCTACTGAGACATTTATAAGTTTTATGCAATTTTCAAGGCTCGAAGGAATCGAACCATCTGCCGCTTAGGAGGCGGTCGCTCTATCCAGCTGAGCTACGGAAACATCTTTAAAATCTATTCAATTTTAGGCTTATATTAACTCATTGTCAATCACTTTTGCTCCAAAGGCGGTCGTTGCAACATATTCTTAGGAGGCAGACGCTCTATCCTGCTGAGCTATTGGCACATATCTGTTAATATTCTATTATAAATATTTTGCTTTGTCAAGAAAGTTTAACAATAAAACAGTTGAAGTTTGTCGGCTTTAAAATTAAGTATTGTTTGAAAATCATTTAAATTATACTGTTAGTGATATATACCAATCACTGTTGATTTTTGTGGGGTATTCATACAAAAAGCTGTAGATTATTGCGAATGTGTTGCTCAACAATATTATATATGATAATATTATACTGTAAAGTAAGGGTATATGATAAATATTTAACTTTCTGTTTTTTAAAATATTTATACAATTATAGAAGGAGTGGTATTTATGAAGTTGACAAAAAAACTTTTATTGCTGCAATTTTCAGTAATGTTAATTTTTATTTTTTCAGCATGTAATTATGAAAGCGGTGTTATGAAAACATTGCCTAAATATTCCGGTTGTGAGAAATATTCTTACGGAGCAAGAGATTTTGTGGATTATCATAAATATTATTATGTAAATAATAATGATATATCGGAAAGTATAAAATCAAATGACAACTTTCAGAAAGTTACGAATGAAAATACGGACAGCATTAAAAACTGTATAGAATATTTTAGCGGAAGAATAAATAATTCAACCGATGATATGCGTAATAATTATGATTTCTTAGAAAATCAAATTAATGTGGATGATTACTTTTGTTTTATATCAAAGGACAAAAGCAATCCTTTGAATAACTTTAATTTATATTATTTCGATAAGGAAACACAAATTTTATATTATTTTCACAGTGATGTTTAAATAAATATAAATTCTCGGATTATCTTAGATATGAGAAAATTATGAGGAAAGTGTTAAGTTTTTTTATACTAACTTTAATATGCGTAAGTTTAATTATTTACGGTATGCTGTAATTTCGATGATTGATGTGACCGTATATACCTTTGAAAATAAATCTATTTTTAAAATCGCTCATAACAATGATAAATCAGACAGTATGTCACAGGACGAGTTATATATTCCACCGACAGAAGTTGATGATGTAATAAATAACGGCACAAAAATATTGAGCGGCTGTTTTGATTCATTTGCTTATGACAATAATTTTGCGTATTTGAAAATCGGTAATACTTATTATGTAGTAGATATAGCAAATGAAGTGAAAAACGAATACAGTGACGATGAGTTTTCTGAAATGTATCCTGATTATGAAAATTTTAATTGGTATGATGCATAACAGTTATATATTCTCTTTATTTAAAAATCATAACCGACATTAAACCGATATTGAGTTTTTTATCAATGTCGGTTTATTTTTTGTTCTGTTAATAATTAAAAAAACAATTAGCAAAGTACTGAAAAAGGGACTTTGTTCATTAAAATCAGTTAAATCAGAACAAATGTTCTAAAAACTCTTGATTTTGTGATTTTTTCTCTCTATAATATTATATAGAGAACCAAGCCCCGTTGGTTCTTATTTGATGAATAGTAAGCGGAAAGGATGTTAATATGAACAATTATCTTGAATGGTCAAAAGAATACAGGGCAGAGGCAGACAAAATGCTGTCTGTTGTTGATAAATATAAAAGTATGTTAAAAACTAAAAGTTTATTAAATAAAAAGGAAATCAATGAGAAAATTTGCAGATACAGAGGTTATTACCTTGAGTGCCTTGATATTGCAAATTTGCTTGAGGCAAGATATAAGGGGGTAATGTGATGAGAAGTAAACTTATACATTTTTCCGATTTAAATTCCGATAAGATTTGCTTTGAAAAAAGCCTTATGGACGGCGAAACCAACAGCGAAAACCGTCAGAAAGTTTTAAAAATACTAATGAATGTCATAGAGAATGACCTTACCGACAGACAGCGCCATTGCGTTTTTGAGTATTATTTTAACGGAAAAAAGATGAAAACCATTGCAAGCGAACTTGGTATAACTCCTCCCGTTGTCACAAGACATATTCAAATGGGAGCGGCAAAACTCTATAAAATTGCAAAATATTATATGTGAATATTGAATTTTGCTTGGGTTCTAAATGTTGGGGTAACATTAAATTATGATTTAGCGGAGTGTCGGTCGGGCATCGAAATTTAGCTAACGCTAAATTATCCTCCCAAAAGCAAAAAAGTTTACTCAATTTTTTCAAAAATAATGCTTTTCAGCATATAAAATTCACTGTTATATTGCAGTAAAAATACTTAAGCGGAGAAAACACAAAAAGCACTCACAATCGGCGACCGACTGCGAATGTTCGGTTAGTATTTTTTAATAAGTTTTCTTTATTTAGTTTTATTAGGGTTCAGATTATGAAGCAGGCAGGTGCAAAAAATAAAGCGGTTATCCTCAATATTTTAAGCACCCTACTGCATTGATTTTTTAAGGTTGAGCGTTTCTCTTTGTAAAATAATCCACAAGATTTGCTCTTGCAAAACCTTCGTTGTAAAAACTCGGGTTGAGTTCATATATAAAAGAAGTGTTCTGCTCCTTGCCGAATTTGCTCGCACGAAAGCCGCCGGACTTTGAAATAATCTCTCTGTCCTCAAGTTTTCGCACACACTTGCGTACTGTATTGTCTGACATTGCGCAAGCTGTTGCAATTGTATGAATAGACGGATAGCAAATGCCTGTATCGTCACTGCAACGCACAAGATAGCTTAGAACGGCAAGCTCGGACGGAGTGAGCATAAGGCAAAAAACCTCGTTTGGTAATGTAAAAAAGTTTTTAATGTTTTTCAAAATTATCACCTCAATTACATTGCAAAAAAAGGTAAAAGTTGCACTAATTGCAATAATTTTTCTGAAAATATTTTTGAAAATTTTAGAATTACGTTTTAACTAACTGTTCAGACAAAAAAATCTCCCGATACGCAAGATTAATGCAATATCGGGAGATTTGATTTTAAATTATTTTATAAAGCCCTGTACAAGTACAATAAGCACAAGAATCGGGAGTACGAATTGGAAATAAGGCTTTAAAAATCCGGCAAATTTCATACCCTTGCCTGTATTACATTCAGTAAGGTAATTGTCAAATCCCCAACCGAATTTTGTAACGCAGAACAGCAGATAAATAAGCGAGCCGACAGGCAACAAAATATTGCTTACAAGGAAGTCCTCCATACCGAGAACATTCTGACCAAACAGCTCAAAACCGCTCCAAATATTAAATCCGAACACACAAGGCAAACTTGCAATAAGAATAATAACCGCATTTATGACTACCGACTTCTTACGGCTGATGCCGAACATATCAATGCAGAACGAAATGATATTCTCAAAAACGGCAATGATAGTTGAAAAACACGCAAAAGTCATAAACAAAAAGAACAGTGTGCCCCAAATTCTTCCGCCTGCCATATTTACAAATACATTTGGCAAGGTAATGAATATGAGTGCAGGGCCTTGGTCGGGCTCAACTCCGTATGAGAAACACGCAGGGAAAATAATAAGTCCCGCCATAATTGCTACAAAAGTATCGAGTGCGCAGATTTTCACGGACTCGCCCGGAAGAGTATTGTCCTTTGACATATAACTTCCGAAAATTTCCATAGCCGCAATACCGAGGCTCAAAGTAAAGAAACTCTGATTCATAGCGGCGGAAACAATGTTGCCGATACCTATTTCGGATACTTTTTCAAAATCGGGAACAAGGTAAAACTTAAGTCCCTCGCCTGCACCGCTAAGCAAAATGCTGTTTACGGCAAGTGCCAAGATGAGTACGAGCAAAGCAATCATCATAACCTTGCTCACCTTTTCTATTCCCTTTTGAATACCTCTGCTGCACACCAAAAAGCCGAGTATGGTAATAATAGCCATCCATATAACCATTTCAATCGGGTTTGACTGCAACTGAGAGAATACACCGCTGACTTGCTCAGCGGTCATTCCGCTTTCAAAAGTGCCTGTTGTAAATTTGTAAAAATAGCTTGTCATCCACCCCGAAACGGTTGTGTAGTACATCATCAGCAGATAACAGCCAAGCATACAGAACCAACCGTGAATATGCCACTTGCTTTTCGGCTTTTCAAGTTTTTTGTAGCCGAGCACGGCGCTTTTTCGGCTTGCTCTGCCCACTGCAAGCTCCATTGTCAATACGGGAATACCCATAAGAACAAGGAAAACGAGGTAAAGCAAAACGAACAGACCGCCTCCGTTTTCGCCTGCAACATATGGGAATCGCCATACATTGCCGATACCGATTGCACAGCCCGCACTTACAAGAATAAATCCAAGCCGTGACTTAAAACTTTCTCTTTCCATAGAAACTCTCCTAAAAACAAACTGTTACAATTATATAAAAAATAATCATACACTGTCAAGCATAATGTAAAATATTTATCTGTATTTTAATTTTCGCTTAATGGCACATAGAGCTTATTTTTCGGGATTTTGTCACCGAAGTTATCGCAAAGTTTCCATTCGATCGGTTTTTCGCTTAAATTCATTTTAGATTTATAAGCCATCTTGCTTTGAAGCTGTTTTTTCGGCATAAGATAAGTTTTGCTGTCTTTGATAAACACAGTACCCGTTTCTATAAAGCAAAAAGTGACATTGTACTTTTCACATTCCTCTCTAAGGTGCTTTACCCAATCAAAATTACACGGTCGTGCGCCGTCATAGTTTTCTCCGCCACACCAACACTCATACAGCCTATGCATAGCTTTACCTTATTAAATTAGAGTTTTTCTGCCCAATCGGCAAGGGCTTTTTCGCTCATACCGTTGATTACTTTACCCTCAACCCAATTTGCGCCCGGGCAGCTCGGCTTTAGATTTGCCAAAGTCTTACCCATTCCGCTACCGCCGGAAGTTGCAAACGGAATAACCTTTTTACCGTCTAAGTCAACATTTTCTACAAATGTGTTGATAATTGTTGGAGCAACATACCACCAGATTGGGAAACCGATAAAAATTGTATCGTAACTTGCAAGACTGTTAGGAAGCTGGGCAATCTGAGGACGAAAGCTCTTGTCATTCATTTCAATAGATGAACGGCTGTTCTTGTTTGTCCAGTCAAGGTCTGCTCTTGTGTAAGGTGTCTGCGGCTTGATTTCAAACAAGTCTGCGCCTGTTGCCTTTGCAAGTTTTTCTGCCATTGCCTTAGTGTTACCGCTTGGTGAAAAATATGCTATTAACTTTTTCATTATAATCAACCTTTCAAAGAAATTCAGCTTGTATTTAAACTGTATTTATATTATACTCCTTTGTTTTACAAATGTCTAATGCCTATTTTAAATTGCTTGCTATGCCATTTTGTAATCACAAAAAAGCAAGGCGGAAATTAAACCGCCTTGCTTAAATTATTTTTTATTGCATTTTAGCGTGCAGGCTGAGCAATTACCGCCACACTTTGAAATCATCTTATCCTTTTTAGCTTTTCTTACGGCGAGAATAACCAAAAGAGCTACAATTACTAAAATTATAATACTCGGTATATCCATATTCGCCCTCCGTTAAGCCAAGCCAAAGGCAAGACCGACTGCGTGAATAAGAAAAGCCACACACCATGCGATTGCGCACTGAATAATAACAGTTGCGACAGCCGCCTTAGTGCCGCCCATTTCTCGCTTTACGGTTGCAATAGCGGCAACGCAAGGAGTGTAAAGCAAAGTAAATACAAGGAATACAGCGGCGGTAAAAGGAGTAAACAATGTACTTACAAGCTCGGCATCTCCGCCCATAAGTACAGTAAGTGTAGACACAACGCTTTCTTTTGCTGTAAAGCCTGTAATGAGAGCTGTTGATACTCGCCAATCGCCAAATCCGAGCGGAGCAAAAATAGGAGCAACCAAGCTGCCAATCATTGCAAGCAGGCTCTGTTCGGGTGATTCGGCAACATTAAATCTTGCGTCAAAGGTCTGCAAAAACCAAATTATAATTGACGCTACAAAAATAATTGTAAATGCCTTTTCTATAAATCCCTTTGCCTTTTCCCAAATGAGATGCACAACGCTCTTTGCCGATGGAAGTCGGTAATTAGGCAGCTCCATTACAAACGGAACAGGCTCGCCCTTGAACTTTGTGCTTTTTAAAATCAAAGCATAAATAATGGCACAAATAATGCCGAATATGTATAGTCCCACCATTACAAGCGCTTGATACTGCCTTGGGAAAAATACGCTTATAATCAGCGTATAAATCGGCAGTTTTGCACTGCAACTCATAAACGGAGTGAGCAGGATTGTCATTTTTCTATCTCTTTCGCTTGAGAGTGTTCGTGTTGACATAATTGCAGGAACAGAACAGCCAAAGCCTATAAGCATTGGCACAAAACTTCTGCCCGACAGTCCTATTTTTCTTAACAGCTTATCCATTACAAAGGCAACCCTTGCCATATAACCTGTATCCTCAAGTATAGACAAAAAGAAAAACAGAGTTACGATTGTAGGCAAAAAGCTGATTACACTGCCCACACCGTTGCATATGCCGTCTACCACAAGCGAATGCACAACAGGGTTAATCTGTACGGCGGTGAGTGCGTTGTCTATAAGCGATATAACAGAATCTACGCCTAAACTCATTAGGTCAGAGAGCCATGCGCCCACAAGGTTAAAGGTCATAACGAATATGAGTGCCATAATTGCAATAAAGCAAGGAATAGCGGTATATCTGCCCGTAAGCAATCGGTCAATTTTCATACTTCGCTTATGCTCTTTGCTTTCGTGCGGACGGACAACTGTTTTTTGACACATTTTTTCTATAAAGCTGAATCGCATATTTGAAATGGCGGCCTCTCGGTCAAGTCCCGTTTCATCTTCCATTACGGATACAATCTGCTCAAATGCCTGCTTTTTGTCATCGGTCAGGTTAAGCAGCTTTTCAATAGGCACATCGTTTTCTATCAGCTTTGTTGCGGCAAATCGCAGCGGCAGTCCCGATTGCTTTGCCTCAGGCTCTATCATATGCACTACGGCGTGTATGCAGCGGTGAACCGCTCCGACAGGGTCTTTTTTATCTACACTGTCTGTGCAAAAATCTATTCGCCCCGGCTTTTCCATAAATCTTGCCACATGAAGTGCGTGACTTACAAGCTCGTCTATACCCTCATTTTTTACGGCTGAAATAGGAATAACAGGTATTCCGAGAATTTGCTCAAGCTCGTTTACTCTGATACTTCCGCCGTTTTCTCGCACCTCGTCCATCATATTCAGCGCAAGCACCATAGGAATACCAAGTTCCATAAGCTGCATAGTAAGGCATAGATTTCGCTCAAGGTTTGAGGCGTCTACAATATTTATAATTCCGCTCGGCTTATCTTTTATCAAGAAATCTCGTGTAACTATTTCTTCGCTCGAATACGGCGACAATGAGTAAATACCCGGCAAGTCGGTAACTGTTGCCTCAGGGTGATTTTTAATTGTGCCGTCTTTTCTGTCTACGGTAACACCCGGAAAATTGCCCACATGCTGATTAGCGCCCGTAAGCTGATTAAACAAAGTGGTTTTGCCGCAGTTTTGGTTTCCTGCAAGCGCAAATGTAAGTTTGCTGTCTTTCGGCAGTGCTTTGCTTTCATCGTGAATATGATAATCGTTGGCCTCGCCAAGCTCGCCTACTCGTGGATGCGGAATAGATTTATGCCTTTGCGGTTTGCTGTCGGCAACAACTTTTCGTTCGTGTATGTTTTCAATTTCAATTTTCTTAGCCTCATCAAGTCGGAGCGTAAGCTCATAGCCTCTCACTTCAATTTGAATCGGATCGCCCATCGGCGCTATTTTCTGCAAAGTAATTTCAGTGCCGGGTGTAAGTCCCATATCAAGCAAATGGTGTCTTAATGCTCCGTCACCGCCAACCCTTGTAATAAAAGCACTTTGTTTTGGCTTTAGTTTATCCATTTCCATAAATAATGCCACCCCTATAAATGCAAATGTTCATTTCATAATTTTTCTTCCCTTATATTATAATAAACCTTATGTCTATATGCAACCATTTAACAGTTGAAAATTGTAAAAATAAGGAATATAATCTATATAGTATGAATTTATGTGAAACAAAAAGGTGGATTTAATGGAAAAGGAACGGAAAAAGCAAAAACTTGATATGCTCAACGGCAGTATATGGAACAAACTGCCTGTTTTTGCCCTGCCGATTGCGGCAACGGGAATACTCGAACAGCTTTTTAATGCGTCCGATATAGCAATAGTAGGCAACTTTGCACAAACCGACAAAACCGCAGCGGTAGCGGCAGTCGGCGCAAACAGCCCGATTATCGGTCTGATACTGAACTTATTTATCGGCATAGCGCTTGGCGCAAATGTTGTAATAGCAAATGCCATAGGACGAGATGACAGGCAGACCGTACAAAAGGCGGTGCACACTTCTATGGTAGTGTCGGTAATCGGCGGTGTATTGGTTGCGATAATCGGCGAACTTATAGCCGAGCCGTTGCTTACGGTGCTGAATGTACCCGATGATGTGCTCGAGCTTGCACTGTTGTACTTGAGAATATATTTTCTCGGAATGCCTGTCATACTGCTGTACAACTTTGAGGCGGCGATTTTCAGAAGTATAGGCGAAACCAAAATGCCGCTTATTGCGCTTACGCTGTCGGGAATTTTGAATGTACTGCTTAATCTGTTCTTTGTAATCGTACTTAAAATGTCGGTAAACGGAGTAGCAACCGCAACAGTGGTTGCAAATGTTGTGAGCGCAGGTATTCTTTATATAAAGCTCGTAAAAAGCGACAAATACATAAAAGTAGAATTTAAAAAATTAAGAATAGACGGAAAAGTTTTTGCGAAAATTATGCAGATAGGACTTCCCGCAGGAATACAGAGTGCGGTGTTTGCGGTTGCGAATATTGTAATTCAGGGTGCGATAAACAGCCTCGGCACTGTTGTAATTGCGGCGTCAAGTGCGGCATTCAACATAGAGATTATCGCTTATAATGTAATGAACTCGTTTAGTCAGGCTTGCACAACATTTGTCGGACAAAACTTCGGCGCAAATAAGATTGACCGTTGTAAAAAAACTCTTTTTCTTTGTCTTATCGAAGACGCAATTGCATCGGGCACGGCAATACTTATAGTGCTTATAACAGGAAAATTTTTGCTGTCAATATTCAACAACAACCCCGAAGTAATAGAAATAGGCTATACAAGACTTGTAATTATTTTTATAGCTTACATATTCTCAATGCTGTATGAGGTAATGTCAGGATACTTAAGAGGATTCGGATTTTCGCTTGTTCCTGCAATTCTCACTACCGTAGGCGTATGCGTGCTGCGAATAATATGGATAAATACCGTATTCCCCGCAAACAGAACTTTTGTAACGATAATGACCGCTTACCCTGTCAGCTTAGCTACAACGGCAGTGCTGATATTTATAGCGTTGATTATCTACAGACCGTCAAAAAGATTTGCAAATAAGGGTAAAGAAAAAGCGTAATTGATTGATAAAGCAATCTGCTAAAATATAATTTACCGATATTACTCCAACATTTACTCCAGAACCAAATATAAAAAAGCACAACAGCCTCTTGATGTAAAAACACCGGGAGGCTGTTGTGTTATATAAGGGAAATGAGTGGATAGCAAATTAATTTTTAAATGCCGAAAGAATCAGTCTTATACCGTATGTCATAAGCAAAATGCCCATAAACAGTCCGAGTGTTTGCGCTGTGAATATAAGATTAAATATTCCGTATAAGCCTGCAAGCAGTACGAGCACTCCGCATATAAGCGGAAGTACCCATACACTTGAACCTGATTTTTTAACCTTGAATGATGTTGCTATAGAGGAGATTCCGTCTACAATAAGCCATCCCGCAAAAATCGCAAGGATTAATATATCAAACATCACTCTTATGCCGGGCATAAACATTGCGAGCACAGACACAACCGCCGCAGCTATGCCTGCTATAAGACCTAAAGTTCCCATTAAAGCTTTTTCTTTATTATTACCGTCGTTGCGTGAAGCTGCATACGAAACAATTGAGGAAATTCCCCATAATCCGAGAATTATCGTTACAATCCAACCGACGTTAAGAAATGTAAGTCCGGGATAAAATATGCAATAAATTGACGCAAGAACAGTCAAAATACCCAAAATACAATTAAATACTTTCATAGTTACCTCATATGTTTATTGTGAATAAAAAATAATAATATAACAAATGCAAGCAATGCAATGCACAACAGCAAGGCTATCAGCAAATATGTTTGTGTTCCCGTTACCATACTCGTGTTATCCTGTACGGGTACGGTCGGGACTGTGGAATACGGTTGAGTTGTCGGCGATAAAATGTTAGCCGTAATCTGCGTACTGCCCTCATCCCTTGCCGTTACCGAAACGGTAGCCGTTATAAAGACTGCGGCAATCACCGTACAAACCGCAATTGCACTAAGCAATTTTTTAAAATCAGTCATTTCATAATCATATTGTTACAATTGAGCTGTGGAATGTCATTGTACCGCTGTAATTGCCTGCAATAGCGTCAAGGTCTTGTCCGTAGAGTGCCTGCTGATTAAGTACAAGTGTACCCTCCTGAACCTGACCCTGTGAATCGGCGCTGAAGGTTGTAAAGTGGAAACCGTTTGCACCCGGAGCACCTGCGTCATTGATAGCGATTTTGTCGGCAACATTATCGTCATTTACTTTTTCCGAATAAATATCATACTTAATTTTGAACGGGTTGGTTGCGTCTTTCTGTGTAATATAGAACTTATCGTCAATGTCCTGACCGTTAATATAAACAGATACAAAGTTGTTATCGTTAAGTTTAAGCTCTGTTGCAGTCACATCAAAGTTGAGATACTTGTTGCTCTGTGTATCTGTCTGCGGCTGTGCAAGAGTGCCGAAATCAACCATATCGGGGATTGTAATAACATAGCTTACATCTCCCGGCTGTGTACCCTCAATTCTTGCGGTAACTTCCGTGGAAGAATCGGGATTTTCGTTTGTAAGGGTTGCCGCCGATGCGGAAACCACGCCTGTTGCGGCGAGCATAGCCGCCATAATTGCCGATATAAATTTTACTTTTTTCATATAAACACTTCTTTCTGTATTTTTACCGAATTTATCGGTATTTTACTTAACTTTAAGTGTAAACTCCGATTCCGCCGAATTGAGTTTTTGATGCGAATCGTCAAGAGTTACACATTCATACAAAACCATTGCTTGATACTCGCCTTTCTCAAGCGACTTTGAAAGCGGTACATCTGTAAGACCACTGCCGGGTTCAAGCAAATCCGATTTATAAAGCACAGTTCCGTCGGAAAGCCTTAGCGTTGCGTATAAGCCACAGGTGTTTGACTTTGGATTGCCGATACTGATGTGCAGAGAGGTATCGCCCACATTCATTTCAGCAGTGCTGTAGCCGGGTATCTGCACGCCTGTTTTTTTGGTATTGTCACTGCCTTTTGAGTTTTCGTCTATGCCTGTATCCCAATCAGTGCGTATCTCCCCTACCACACCCTGTGTGGGTGCGGCAGGTTGAGAGTTTATGTTATTGTAGATTAATACTGCGCTTAGCGCTCCGATTGCAACAATAAGTGCCGCTATAATTGCAATATATATTTTTTTATTTTTCAATGCGTCCTCTTTTCTTCAATACAGCAAAGGCAAGCAAAGCAATAATTGCAGTAAATGAAATTGTATAAATCACGGTTGCGCCTGTCTTTATTGTTGTATTGTCAATCTGTGTATTGGCTGTGTTGTTGCCGCCGCTTGACGAGGTTTCCACAAGTGCAAAATCAGTCGGCTGTGATAATGTAAACACTGCTTTTCCGTTTTCAAAAGAGTCGGGCTTTATGTATTTTATGCCGCCGTCGCCGTCAAGTACCGCAAGGCTTACATTTTTGCCGCTTACCGCCAAGGTGAGTTTTAAATTATTGTCACACCAAAATTCCGCAAATGCAGAGTTTCCGTTATTGTCTGAAAGTGTGCCCTTGTAAAAATCAAGAATTTTTCCGTCCTTAATAAGCGACTCGAATTTTTTATACTGTTCGTCATCTGTTGAATAAGCAGTGTAGCTTACATTAAGTGACGAGTGCATATTGCCCGAAAGAGTAATGCCGCTGCCTACAGATTTAACGCTGTACTTTAGGAAGCTGCCTTTGATGTACGGATAACCTCTGTTAAGCTCAGAGCAAATAAAGTTTATGCTGTCATCTGTAACACTGTTTAACTTATCCGCAAGGCTTGCACTTGCCATTTCAACCGTTCTTTCGTATGCAATATTTGTACTGTCGGCTTTTGCCTGTGAATCCGTGCCTACTGCATTGAGTGAATTTTGTGCTGTGTAAAATACATTCTTGACTGTTACACCGTCAGTTCCCACAATGCCGTTCAAGCCGACAATCGAACCCTTTGCAGAATTGATTTTGCAAAGTACATTGCCGCAGTTATAGGAGCTTTCGATTTTGCCGCTGTTCTTGCCGACTAAACCGCCTGCAACCGTTGAAGTATCGAGTCCTGTCTTGCCTGTGTTTGCACAACCGTAAATTTCGCCTGTGTTAATTGCCGAAATACCGCCGCACTCGTTGCCCTTTACGATCGAGCAATTTCGTGTGCCTGTAATTTTACCGTTGTTAATACCCGCAACACCACCGCAGACATCTGCGTTAAGAATCGAGTTAAGATCCGATGCGTTGATTTTTAAATTTTTGATAAAGATTGTACCCGATACAGCGTTTAAACCGCTTACACAATGGTCAATCACACCGTCATTTACAGCCGCAATTCCGCCGCCTGTTTTTGCACTGTCCTTAAAGTCGCAGTCATAAACGAACAAATCTTTTACAATGCCTTTTTCTCCGATAAATTCAAACAGTCCGCCGTACTCGCCTGCGGAAATATTAAGTGCGCCTATGCTGTAGCCGTTGCCGTCAAATGTGCCGTTAAACGGTTTGTTTTCAGCAACAGAGCCGATTCCCTGTGCCCAGCTTGAATTTTCATCTGCGTAAATATTATTTACAAGAATATAATTCTTGTCGCCGTATCGCTTATAATCGGTTCTTACAACCTGTGAAAGTTTTACAAGGTCGCTGTAGGTTTTTATAATAAATCTGCCGTCGTCGTCCTTGTCAAACTCATCGGGTGTTCTCTCAAAGTTTGAATATGTATTGTCAAAGTCCGCATAATAAACCGTACCGCCGTTAAATACGGGGTAATCGTCAGGAGTAAGACCGTTGTCTATGTTCTGATACCAAGCCTGTGTGCCGTCGGTAACACCGTTGTTGAGTTTAAATGCAACTTCACCGCACTTAAATTCGGAAATTGTTTTTTCGTTTGCCGATAACCCCAACTTGCTGTCTGTACCGAACGGAGTGTTTCCCGTATCTTTGTTGTAATAATTGTTTGAGATATTCGACTTGTTAAAATTCCTTGCCCAACCGATAATTGCGCCGCAATGACTGCCGCTGTCGTTATCGCTTATCTTTGCGTAATTGTAACAGTTTTCAATTGTCGGGTTTGTATTGTTAAGGTAGCCGAGAATACCGCCGACATATGCGCCGCTTTGCGTTGCTGTAACTGTGCCTAAGTTTGCGCAGTTTTTAACTCTTGCGCCGCCGTTTGAGTAAGCTATTACGCCGCCGATACAATCGGAAGAATTATTGAGGTGAATGTTTCCGTAGTACATACATTTCTCAATATCTGTTTTATCATTTCCTACAGAGCCGATAATGCCGCCTGCGTGCGTTACCTGCGAACCGTATTTGTCATTATTTATATTTACATAAGAAACTACATTTTTGACAGAACCCAAATTAATGTAGCCGACAACACCGCCGATATGACTTGCGGAATTTTTGACTGTAATGTCGCCGTAAACCGTAATATTGGAAACACTGCCCTCATTTACAGAACCGAAAAATCCTGTGTAATCTGAAGCCTTGCTTATATTAAGATTTAAAATACTGTGTCCTTTGCCGTTAAAATTGCCTTTATAATTATTGACAGGCGCCCATTCCTTATTTTCAAGGTCAATGTTTGCGGCAAGTTCTGCGTTTGCACCTGCATTTTGCTTATCAAAATCAGCATAGCTGTGGTCGCCGTTTACAAGTGATGAGAACCAGAAAAGCTGACCTGCGTTGTTTATCATATACACATCGGTGCTCTTATTATAAACGGCAGGCTGATACTGACCGCAAATTGTGCAAAAGCCCTTTTCATTATATGTATGAGTGTGTTGGGATACAAAGTTTGTCATATAAATTCTTTCGCTTAGCTTTGCGTCAATATAGTTTGCCATAACAAAACCAATGCTTTGTATAGCGCTTGATGTGGCAGGCTGTGACAAAAAGCTGTCCTCCATAAGCGACCTGTTAACTATTCTTGGCTGATTAATATTATCCTTAGCACCCGAATAGTTAAAAAGATAATTTCCTTGCTCGGTATATTTATTCTTAGTAGCATCGGAAATTGTGCTGTAAAAATAAAGGAGTTTTGTATCTGCGTCGCGCTCGCCGTAATTATCCTGTACATAAATATTGCTGTTTCCTACACGAACGGCATTTTTATTAAGAGAATAATCATTATCGTCCCATCTGCTTGCATCCATACCGAAAGCGTCCATTACAGAAAAGCCTAAATCTTTGCTTTCTGCTTTTTTTATGTAACTGTCCGAAAAATCAAGTCTGCGAATAAATACAATTTTTCCTCTTACATCCTTGAGCTTAGGCGAATACTCACTTCCGCCCTTCTGCGGTTTGTAAATCGGATAATTTTTATTATTCAGATATTGCTTTAAAACAATATCACCGATAATTTCGTCGCTGCCGTTTGAATCTCCTTTCAAGGTCATCACAACAGTTTCGTAAGGATGTTCTTTAAGAAAATCTTTGGCAGTGTCCATTATGTTACGCAGAGTCATATCACTGCCGTCCCTGTTGTGGCAGTCGTAATAATTCAATCCGTGAATAATAGTAGGATTACTGTCTTCGTTAATTGATTTTCTTCTGTTAATTCTTATGTCCCATGCTCTTACTCCCGAATTAAGCTGTTCGTCGGGATAAAGCTGCTGACAACATACTTTTGAAACCTGTTCTGCGACATCAGTCATATAAGTTGCGCCTGTGTCATGCGTTCCGGGCATATTAACCTCTGAAAGATACATATCATCAGGCAAATGTGACATCCAATTGCCGCTGTTTATTGCATAGCTTTTATCGGTTTTGTTTTTTACATCTTCGGCAGTATATGAATTTAATGAATTCATGTTAAGAAATTTCAAATCCCACTTAAAAGCTTTTTTGGAAAGAATAAGTTTTACATCATTGTTATCGTTTTTATTTTCATATCCCTCAATCGAAAGATACAGCTTGTTGCCTACATTATAAATGTAATAAACATTAGCTTCGGAATCAACAGGAATAAATCTCCAAAGCTGACTCAAATGATTGTCGCCTGAATTATTCCAAACATGAATAACAGCCTTATCGGGGTTATTCGTACCGTCTACATCCCATACGGCGTCATACGAGAGTGACGGATCATAAATGTTATACGGAACATTCTCGTTAATATCATAACTTCTCAGTCTGTAAGCTCTTCTTGAGCTGACCCATTCCGCAGTAATTTTAGGAGTTGTGCCGGTGTAATAAAGCTGCAGGCAATTACCTTCAACTTTTGCGTCATTATTTACATTTACATCACTGATATAATCTTTTGGATAAAGCATAAAAACAGGAGCGTTTTCCTGCGGCCTTATTTTATTGGAATCACCGCCGGGAATCTGCTGTTCTCCGAAATTTTCGGATACATCATCCGTAGCCCTAACAACCCACTCTGTTTTTTTAGATGTCAATGCAATTTTTGATTCTTGTTTATAAGCATTATTCTCCGTACCGACATAAAGATTGTTGTTTTTTTGGTCGGTAATTTTAGCAATTATGTAGTATGTATCTGCTTTGTTCGGTACAGGCTCAAATCTGAAATATTGATTATCATTTTTCAATGTGTCGTCCCATTGATGAATAACATTACCTACCTCCGACTTTTTATGTTCAACATCGAGCCATTTTTTAAAATCATCACATTTTATACCGTAATAATCATCTTTTTGCTGAAGCTTCATCTTACATTGCTTACCGCCGAGATAATCAAGATGAGCTACATTTGCTCCATATCCTGTACCGTTGATGTTCCAACGGAACTCGTTGCGGGCAAGCGGCTTATCGGTGTCATTATCAGGCAAATTAAGATAAATATAATACAGCTTGGCTGTATCAAACTTTGCCGATTTTGAGGCGTCCATACTTTTTGGCTCTGCCGCATTTGCAGTCACTGCAAAAGTGCCGAGCGTAATAATCGCTGTGAGCAGCAGTGCCGTGAACGATTTAGTCAGTCTGATTGCTTTGTTCATTTGTTTCCCTTCTTTAACAATATTTTTATTTTTTATAATTATACCTATATTTTGCGGTTTATTCTATACAAATAGCACGAATTGCAGAAATCCGTCACAAATTGATATGCAAAGACAAGATTTTTACAAAAAAATGTGGTACAATGTTGAATATAGTTATATCATACCGAGGGGATTACAATGCGCATTGCTGTTATTGACGATCTGAAAAGTGACAGACAATTGCTGATAAGCAGGCTTAACAAGTTACTTTCGGATAATAGCATTAACGGAGAAATATACGAATTTGAAAAAGGAATTGATTTTATAAATGCCTCAAAGCAAACTGCATTTGAAGTTGCATTTATGGATATTTACATAGATAAAGAAAACGGAATAGAAATTTCAAAACTGCTTAGAGAATTTGATAAGGAATGTATCCTGATTTTTACAACCACTTCGTCGGACTATGCACTCGAGGGCTTTAAAGTAAGGGCATTTGACTACCTTGTCAAACCATATACGACAGATGAACTTAAAATTGCATTCACGGATATTTTAAACCGCCTGCCGTCATCGGACAAATATATAGAAGTAAAAGTAATCGGCGGCACACAGAGAATCAGGCTGAATGAAATAATCTACGCCGAACATTTTAAGCACTGCATCAACATATACAAAAGCGACTGTGCAACCACCGTGGTTCGCAGTACATTTGCGGAGTTCAGCAAACAGCTTGAAAGCGACGAACGATTTTTTATGTGCAACCGTGGAGTAATTCTTAATTTTGATTACGCAAGCGATTTTGACGGAACGGAATTTATACTGAACAACGGAGTGAGAATTTCGGTCAGCCGAAGTCTTACAAAATCCGCAAAAAGTCGGTTCGCCGATTTTATCTTTAACAAGAGGTGATATTGTGACGGAAATGCTACGACCTATGCTTGAGCTTGCCGTGCTGATACCCGGCACTTTACTTGCATACCTGCCTATGAAAGAGCATTTAAAAATAAAAATGGGCGCATTGACGGCAATTTGGCTGTCAACACTCCTTATGCTTTGCATAGTGGGCGGACTGTTTTGTTATTCGTTTGAAATAAAAACAATTTCTTTAATCCTGCCTGCCTTTATGCTTATGACCATTGCCTACTGCGCAACGCTTAGGACATCTATATTGAAATCCGCAAATATTGCACTTGCCGTGTGCGGCGTTTATGCCTGCCTTGCAAGCATAACACGAGCCATTGACTCAATAGTTTATCCTAAAAATATCGAGCCTTGGTTCGGGCTTACGGGCGGAATTGTTTTCAATATTTTTTGCTGGATATTTGTAATGCTTGCGTTTTACCCTGCCTCTCACGCAGTATGCGACCTAATAGACGACGAAAACATTGCTCACACATGGTATGCGTTCTGGATATTGCCCACTGTTTTTATCGCCATAAACATATTTATAATACCGTGGAATCCAAACATTCTGCATACAGGAAGAATTATGCAGGGATATATTGTAATCTGTTGTACGATGCTCGGTTTGCTTTTGCTTTTTTACGCTCTGTTTTACATAATGGCAAAAAGCCTTAATAACAATCACAAGCTCACGCAGGAAAACACAATTCTGTATATGCAGCAAGAGCAGTACAACACGCTTAATAAGGCGATTGAAGAAACCCGACATGCCCGTCACGATATGCGGCATCATCTGTCGATTCTTAATTCGTTTGTTAAACGAAAAGATTGGGCAGAACTTGAAAATTATTTAAGCAAAATGAGCAAGAGTATTCCGAGTTCGGAACTCAAGCTGTGCGAAAACAATGCGATTGACGGAGTAGCGGGGCATTATTATCATAGGTATAAAGATTTGGAAATACCGTGTGTATTCAAGCTCGAACTTCCAAAAGAACTTTCCGTATCTGAAATTGATATTTGCCTTGTGCTCTCTAATTTGCTTGAAAATGCGCTTGAGGCAAGTATGCGAACCGCACCCGACAAACGAAGAATAACCGTGTTTGCAAGAATGCACTCGGATAATGTAGTGCTTATTAAAGTAGAAAACTTCTACAACGGAGTTGTAAAAGAAAAGAACGGAATTTTTGAATCAAGCAAACACAGCGGCGAAGGCATCGGCACACAATCCGTCCGTCGCATAGCCGAAAA
>ENA-OPNJ01000517-OPNJ01000517.1-human-gut-metagenome-genome-assembly--contig:-NODE-517-length-17955-cov-2.479385_pt1 | contig 17955 bp, 16 predicted proteins | sample MGYA00241535_ERZ501767 | MGnify/ENA primary metagenome ERZ501767 (study PRJEB25962, sample SAMEA2042564) | human gut metagenome | biome: human gut; feature: human-associated habitat; material: faeces...
ATCCGTACCTCACACCAGATACGCCTCCTTCTTTCCTTTATACCGGCCGGATCTGATATAACAGTGCGTTTACGATTGCTGCCGCTACATTGCTGCCGCCTTTTCTACCGCGGTTGACAATATGCGGCACATCTGTTTTTAAAATCAGTTCTTTTGCCGCCTCTACATTTACAAATCCCACCGGAACTCCAATAATAAATGCAGGACGCCAATCACTTTTCTGCATCAGTTCATAGAGTGAAATCAATGCCGTCGGCGCATTTCCCACGGCAAAAATAACAGGTTTATCAATATGTGCTGCATGTTCCATGCTGACCGTCGCACGTGTCACCTGCCGCGTCTTTGCCTCCCGCGCCACATCCTCATCCGCCATAAAACAGTGCACCGTTCCTCCGAATTCCGCTAACCGTTTTTTGTTGATGCCTGCAAGCGCCATATTGGTATCCGTGACAATGTCAGCGCCACCTGCAATCAGTTCTTTGGCAATCTGCACGGCATGGGGAGAATACGTCATCGTCTTTGCATAATCAAAATCCGCACTTGTATGGATCACGCGCTTTGTCACCGGCTCCTGTTCCGGCGGAAGCACGATACCACGCTCCTTTAGTTCTTCCCCTATGATGGCAAAACTTCGTTTTTCAATCTCTCCCGGAAGAACATATTCAATGTTTTCCATAACGTTTTTCTTCCCCTTTCTTCTTTATATCCAGCAATGCCTCAATCAGTTGTACATTTTCCGGATGACCTTTTACGGCAATTCTGTAAAAGTCCTGTCCCAGTCCTGTATAGTTTGCGCAGTTTCGGATCAGAATTCCTCTTTCCAGCAATAATCTGTACAGTGGAATTTGTGTTTTCAGCAACAAAAAATTAGCTTCCGAAGGAAAAATTTTCATTTGATCTCCAAATATTTTTGTTAACTCGTGTTTTAAAAAGTGCTTTTCTTCCTGAATCAGCTCAATCGTATCCTTCAGATACTTTCTACGACTCCAACCAGGAAGCGAATCATTCAGAATGTCCATGCCGATCCGCTGCGCAACCACAGATACATTCCACTCCGGCAGCTGATGCGCAATTTTTTCACAGATATCTTTCTGCGCCAGCAGATACCCCAGCCGGATTCCCGGAATCGCATAGATCTTTGTATATGCCCGCACGACAATCAGATGCGGATATTTCCGGATCCAGGAAACATATCCTTCCGTCCCCGTGAATGCAATGAAACATTCGTCCAGCACCACAGTAATCTGTTTCTTTTCACACACGTCAAGAAGCGTCTCCAAAAGAGACGCTTCCATTTTGTTCCCCACCGGATTCGCGGGGTTCGCCAAAAATAATAAACCGATTCCATCCGGCTGCCTGCACAATGACTCCATCTGTGCCATATCCATGGCAAAATTATTTTCTTCCCGCAACGGAATACTGCATATCTCGGCTCCCACTGTCTGAGCCGCCCAGGCATATCCCGAAAAAGAAGGAGCCAAAATGCCCACCCGCTTCGGGCGCAGTGCATGCACAATCGCAACAAATAATTCGGATGCTCCGTTGCCACACACTACTTCTTCTGTTGAAAAACCATAAAGTGCTGCAAGCCGTTCCCGCAACAGCACATTGTCATACTGTGGATAACGGTTGCTGTGAACAGCCGCTTCCGCCATATCTCCGGCAGCGGCAGCGGATTGGTATTTACAGAAAAATCATATGTGATCTGATTTTGATAAATATCCCCACCGTGTGCGGCCACTGTCATGCTGCGTGTTCTCCTTCTTTCATGTTTTCCCGTATCTGCATTACTGCTTTTCTTCCTATTTTACTACAGGAATTCTTTGATTCCAAGGGAAAATCACACAAACCATTTTTATTGTAGATCTCCAGCCAGCTCCTGCATCAGATGATGTACCGTAGTGATCTCGTGAATCCGCCCCGTATTCGCCCCACAGAATACCAGACCGTTTTCCACATCCCCGCGCACGGCATCGATCAATGCTTTCGTAATACAGTAAGGAACTTTCTGCGGACTGCATTTTTCCAGACAGTTGTAACATTTACTGACTGGCAGCTTTGCGCGCTTTACACGGTCGATAAACTTATTGCGCAGTGCACGTCCCGGCATACCGACCGGGCTTTGGATAATCTCGATATTTTCCTCACTGGCGTGAATATACGCCTCCTTGTATGCCTCCGATGCATCACATTCTTCGGTTGCGACAAAGCGGCTGGCAATCTGCACACCATCCGCGCCGAGATCCAGCGCATGCGAAATATCTTTCTGATCAAATATCCCGCCGGCCACAATGACCGGAATATTTTTCTGATACCGCTGTTCGTATTCCTTTTTGCAGTCGATAATCTGCCGGATCTCTCCGTCAAAATTAATGGCATCCATATGTGCCAGCTGTTCATTGGAAAACCCCAGATGCCCGCCGGCTTTCGGTCCCTCCACTACAATAAAGTCCGCCGTGCGGTCATAGCGGTGCGCCCACATCTTCAATATCAGCTGGGTTGCACGCTTCGAGGATACAATCGGAGCAATCTTTGTCCGGCAGGTTCTGCTGACAAACTCCGGCAGATTCATGGGAAGCCCGGCTCCACTGATAATCACATCTGCCCCTGCCGCAACTGCTGCCTGGACATGCTCTTTGTAATGCTTTAATGCAACCATAATATTGACACCCACAAGTCCGTTTCCACAGGCAAGCTCCTTTGCTTTCCGGATATGTTTTTTGATGGCTTTTAAGTTACAGCCTGCCTGATCATTCTCGAAGCCTTCTTCATCGTAGCCGATCTGCGCAGTAGAAATGATACCGACACCGCCCTCCTTTGCCACCGCTCCCGCCAGATGACTTCTGCTGATTCCTACCCCCATGCCACCCTGGATAATCGGAATTTTTGCAATCAGATCCCCAATCTGCAGTTGTTTCAACTTTGATGTATATGTGCTTATCATGTACGTTTCCTCCATATTTCAAAATTGTTTGACTATCAAACAATTTTCAGTATATGGTAATGTGGTTTCTTTGTCAACATGTATTTGTTTTCATTTCTTTTATACGTAGTTTTATTTACTACTTACATATCTGATATTTCTTCTAAATGCAAAAACCGTGGGTTTCCGATTTCTCTGAAATCCTGAAAACCCACGGTATCTGGCATGTCGTCTTATCCTTTGACAGCCCCCACAATTCCGTTTGCAAAACTTTTCTGCAGAACAAGGAAGAGGATGCCCGTCGGAAGAGAACAGATGAGTACTCCGGAAAATTCATTTTTGGCACGCTGTATTTTTTCGCATAGAAGTTCTGCTGTTTCTGCCGCCCGTTCACTCCCATGCGCAATCGTAACCGCATACATGCAGTAATAGGATGCGGCAAATACCTTTTGCAGTTCTTCTCCTGTTTTTGTTTCCCCGAGCAGCAATTCTTTGAGCAGTTCCTCCGCGGTTTCCCCGGTCATTGCATGATCCGGATGCCAGCCGGGAATCCGCGCTGCCGCTTTTTGAAGCACGCCAAGAAGCTCATGCGGTGTGAGGGTTGGCTTTAAGATATAATCCACCACCCCCTGCATGAGCGTCTGCTTTACATATTCAAAATTATCGTATCCACTGAGAATGATCATCTGGATGTGCGGATAGCGGTGATGTACCGCCACCGTAAAATCGACACCGTCCATCAGCCCTGAATTTCTACGTGAATCCAAGGCATTACAATGTCGCTGAGAACAATCTGTGGCTGAAGCTTTTCGATCGATCCATGGCATCTTTACCATTTGCAGCTTCCCCCATAGTAAACATCCCCCCAAAACGTCCTTATCCTCTATCGTGCATTTGCCGGCTCCACGTTGACCGACTTTCCTTTGATCTTTACATTTTTCATGGCTTTTAATACATCTTTTCCATACTCCTGCGGCACCTCGACAAATGTGTAATTATCATACATGTCAATTGCCCCCACAAGTTTGCCCGGAATCTTTGCCTCTCCGGCTACAGCCCCGAGAATATCTCCCGGGCGGATCCGCTGGCTCTTTCCGATGTTAATGAACAGACGTACCATCCCTTCCTCGGCTCCGGTATCTCCTGCTAATGCATCATCAAATTCGTGATCCTCCTTTGATAATTCTACTCCGCCGATTGCCTGTTTTAAAAATGCAGCTGCAATATCCATCGCGGTATAATCAGAGTTGTTCACCTGCTGCTCTATCAGTTCAATCATATCGCGCAGATCTCCGTCCTCGATAATCTGTCCGATGCCGTCAAGAATCTTATCCGCCTTGATCGCTGCCACATCATCCGAAGATGGGATTGGCTGCGCCTTGATCTTTGTCTTGCAATAGCGCTGGATCTCTTTGAGTTTGTATACTTCCTTGCCCTTAACGAAATTAAACGCTTTTCCGGTACGGCCGGCGCGTCCGGTTCTTCCGATCCGGTGCACATAATATTCATTGTCCTGTGGCAGGTCATAGTTGAATACCGCTTCAACATCATCCACATCAATTCCACGCGCTGCGACATCGGTTGCAATCAAGATATCTGTTTTCCCATTTCGGAATTTTTTCATCACTCGGTCACGCTGCACCTGTTTCATATCGCCATGAATTCCCTCTGCTGCATAGCCGCGCCCCTGTAATTCCGATGCCAGTTCATCCACCATGCGCTTGGTATTACAAAATACCAGCGAAAGCTTTGGATTATAATAATCCAGCAGGCGTGTCAGCACTTCCATCTTATCATTTCTGCGCACATCATAATAATACTGGTCAATATTTGGAACCGTCAGTTCTTTCTTCGTCACCTTGATCGTAGTCGCATCATGCTGGAATTTTCTTGTGATTTCCAGAATCGGCTTTGGCATAGTTGCCGAAAAAAGTACGGTCTGCCGGTCTTCATCCGGGATATAGGATAAAATTGTTTCTATATCCTCGCGGAATCCCATATTAAGCATCTCATCCGCTTCATCCAGCACAATCGTGTTAATATAATCACAGCGAATGGTTTTGCGGCGCAGATGATCCATCACACGCCCCGGTGTTCCGATGATGATGGTTGCCCCACCTTTTAATGCCTTGATCTGACGGGAAATATCCTGCCCTCCATAAATGGGAAGCACTTTGATCCCATGCATATATTTTGCAAGTTTCCGGATTTCTTCCGCGCTCTGGATGGCCAGTTCTCTTGTCGGAGAAAGTACGATTGCCTGCGTTTTTTTATTATTTGGGTCCACTTTCATCAAAAGAGGGATTCCGAAAGAAGCTGTCTTTCCGGTTCCGGTCTGTGCCTGACCAATCACATCTACCCCACTCATCACAACCGGAATCGCCTGTGACTGGATAGGTGTTGCCTCTTCAAATCCCATCTCTTTGATTGCCCGCAGAAGCTGCGGATATAACCCTAATTCTTCAAATTTAACTGTTTCCATTTTCATCCTTTTCTTTTTGCCAGGTTTCGACTGCCATGCCGTTACAATGCGGTTCCCATGGTCACGTCTTCAGTTTCATCAAGCCCCCCTACACAATAATTGTTCCGGCTGAATTTCTTCACCCGGTAAAGCATATTATCTGCTGCATGCAAAAAATCCCAGCTGCGGTTTCCCTTGCGCGGGATTCCCCAACAGATTCCCTGCGAAATCGTCACTACCGGAAGTGCCTTGGAAAACCGGTGTTCCATTTCTAATGCAAGTACACGTCTGCGCAACTCTTCTGCAAAGGAAACAGCCTGTTCCCGTGTCACATTCGCATAGATAATGACAAATTCATCCCCTCCATACCGTGCACAGAATCCTTCCGCTTCCTCCACAAGATTACGGATTGTATTTGCGATACTTACCAGACACCGGTCTCCTTCCTGATGTCCGTAATTATCATTATATTCCTTAAAATAATCAATATCGAGTATTTCCATCGCAACCGGAATATCATTCTCCTGCGAATAGGTAAACACTTCTTCCGCATAATCATTCAGACGGAACCGGTTTGCCATACGCGTCAGCGGGTCCTGCTCGGAACGCTCCTGTAATACCATATTCTTTCGTTCCGCTTTCATTCTGGCTTTGCGCATATTCTCCAGATTTTTGCGCAACGTAATCATACTTGAAAGCATGTTGCGCGTCACTGCTTCGTTCCGTTCAGACAATTCATAGTAAAGCCCGGCAGCCTGCAGATATTCCGCATTCTGGTTATGCTTCCGGTAAAATTTCATCTTCAGGGACAGAACTTTCAGCTGCAGATTAATGATCTTAAAATTCACCACCTGTGGTTCGATTACTTCAATGATACGCCAGAACGATTCATCCTGGTCCGTTTCCAGCAACACCAGACAGCAACGGTAATAATCCGAAAAAAAGTCCAGCACCGTCAGATTATCCGGAAGATTCTGATGGATCATCTGAATACTCTCATTCCGCTTCTGTACATCTCCCATCTTGTGATAATAAATTACATCCACGATGTCGATAAACAGCCGGTCTGTAAGGGCAACCTGTTCCCAGCCATCTTTATGCAGATACTCCAGATATGGTTTTGCTTCCTGTAGACGATCCTGCAGGATCAGACATTCTGCCATATTTCCATAAAAAGCATACATATAAAAATTATACTTTTCATCCTTCTGTTTCGTCTGCAAAATCTGATAAGCTTCTAAAAAAGAATTCTCGGAATCTACATAATGCCCACACTCCAGATACAATAACCCCATATTGATCAGAATCATAATCTTTTGCATTGGAAGATCATATGTATCACTGTCCTTAAGACCGTTCATATAATAGTCAAGCGCAAGCGATGGATTTCCTCTGCTCATGGATGCGATTCCCAGAAAATTGTAACAACGCACCACAAGTTCCCATTCCTCTGCACGGTCCAGATACGTCAGTGCCTCTGTCATCATATGGAAAAAATGTGCTCCGTCATTTAATTCATAATAGATTTCCCCACCATAAAAGAAACCGAATCCCATCAGCTTTGGATCATCTGTTTTTCGTCCATACGCTATGATATCCCGACAGCATTCCAACACCACGTCCGCATTGGTTTCCCGATTTTCCAGAACTGTATGAATCCACTGTTGTACGGTTGTATTGTACTGGTTAAATTCCATATTTTATCCCTCTTAAGCTGAGATACCTCTTGATTATGTACGGTTTTTTCGCATAAAGCTCCAAAACCGTTTACATTTTATTGTATTAGAAAAAACTATGAATGTCAATCCAGCGTATCCATCGCCATCTGCGGAAGATATTCTTTCGGATCCACAGCTTTTCCATCTTTTTTCAGCTGAAAATAGACGTTACTGCCTTCGGTTGTATAATATTTTGTCGGCTCACTGACATATCCCAGCACCTGACCAGCTTCCGGCGTATCCCCTTTTGCAAAATTCAGTTCCTTCAACTGTCCGTAAACCGCAGCATATCCGTCACCCAGATCCTGTATCACCGTACATCCGGTTTCTTCATTTTCCTGAATATCCGTTATTTTTCCCGTTGCCATTGCAAACACTTTATCATTGACATTGCCACTGATCACCATGGCAGGATTGCATCGGTACTGCTCTAACGTGGGAAAATAAATGGTGGAATCCATGCTGTAATCCAGAAGAACATCTCCCTCAATTGGCCAGACCGCAGAACTCTTGTCAAAATGCTGTGTCACGGTGGCTGCTGTCTCTACTGTTTTTTCTTCGTCCTGTTTCTTCTCTTCCTCCTGCTGTGTTTCTTCCTGTTTCATTTTTTCCTGCTCTGCCAGCTTTAACGCCTGTTCTTCCGCTTTTTTCGTTGCATCTTCCACACTTATTTCCGGTTTCACTTCATAGGAAGCCGGTGCCTCCTGCTGGGTCTGTGCCGCAATTTCCTGTTCTGCTTCCCTGCGTTCTTTTCCTTTATCCGTGGCATATACACTGACAAATCCAATCACTCCCGCTACCAGACACGCGACAGTAGCTATATACTGTTGTTTTCTCATTTGGCTTACCTCCATCATCATTTCGTTTTATGGTCTTTGATGATAGTATGGACTGCCCACGCTGTTTTTATACAGCACTCCTGTGATCATAAATAATATTGGAGAGCTGTGCAAACTGCTCTAAAGAAAGTGCCTCTCCACGAATATTAACCGGTACGCCAAGTTTCTCAATACATGCCTGCAGTTCTTCTTTCGGAAGACCGAATGCACCATAATTGGCAAGCCCGTTTGCCAGTGTTTTCCTGCGCTGATTGAACGATGCCCGGATCACCTGAAACAGCAGTTTTTCGCTTTTTACGGTAACCGGCGGCTCACTATGACGTGTCAGACGGATCACGGCACTGCCGACTTTCGGCTGCGGCATAAAACAGCTTGGCGGAACATTGACTACGATTTCCGGTTTTGCGTAATATTGCACCGCCAGGGAAAGTGCGCCATATTCCTTGCTTCCCGGTCCTTCCTGCATACGATCCGCTACTTCTTTCTGTACCATGATCGTGATACTGTCGATCGGCACATGGCTTTCAAACAATCCCATGATGATCGGAGTCGTAATGTAATACGGAAGATTTGCAACGACCTTGATCGGTTTCCCGTTATTTTTTTCTTCCGCAAGTTTTGAAATATTTACTTTTAAAATATCTTCATTCAATACATCCACATTATTATATTCCGCAAGCGTATCTTTTAGAATCGGAATCAGATTGGTATCTATTTCCACTGCCACTACCGCGCGTGCCGCCTCACAGAGATATTGTGTCATGGTTCCGATTCCCGGACCGATTTCCAGCACAAAATCATCCTTTGTGATCTGCGCAGCTTCTATAATTTCCTCTAAAATTCCTGTATCAATCAAAAAATTCTGTCCAAATTTTTTCTGAAAATTAAACTGGTATTTCTGCAATACTGCAATCGTATTCTTAGGATTTCCTAATGTAGCCATGTTATTCCTCTCTTTCTATAATCGAAAAAGAGCTGCCTCCGTGGTTTAAGAGACAGCTCTTCGTTTCGTTTTATTATGTGATTAGCCCTGAGCGATTGCTCCAGTTGGGCAAACACCAGCACATGTACCACAATCAACACAACTATTTGCATCGATCTCGTACTGAGAAGCACCTGCAGAGATTGCTCCTACAGGACACTCGCCTGCACATGTACCACAGCTAACGCATGAATCAGAAATAACGTATGCCATAATAAAATCCTCCTTATGAATAATGATCATTATTGCCTTATTGGCTTAATGGTATTCTAGTACAAACCCGTCCAAAGCGCAAGCATTTCGGCAAATGTATTTAATTTGATGCATGATCATAAGAAAAATTTTATCGTTCCAGATTTGCAAACTTCGTGTATTCCGGCAGCCATGCGAGGTTCACCGTACCGATCGGACCATTACGCTGTTTGGCGATAATGATTTCTGAAATTCCTTTCAGTTCAGTATCCTTGTTATAATAATCATCACGATAAATAAACATCACGACATCGGCATCCTGCTCGATCGCTCCGGATTCTCGCAGATCGGAGAGCATCGGACGATGATCCGGTCTCTGCTCTACTGCACGGGAAAGCTGGGACAAAGCAAGCACCGGTACATTCAGTTCACGGGCAAGTGCTTTCAGGGAACGGGAGATGTCCGAAATCTCCTGCTGCCGGCTGTCTGTACTCCTGCCGGACCCAGACATCAACTGCAGATAGTCAATGATGATAAGTTTCAGATCATGCTCCAGCTTATATTTACGGCATTTACTGCGCATCTCGGAAATACTGATTCCTGGCGTATCATCAATGATCAGTTCGGAATCCCCTATGATTCCGGCTCCTTCGACGAGTTTCGCCCAGTCAGCATCCGACAGATTACCGGTACGAAGTGCCTGTGCATCTACACGGGATTCCAGGGAGAACAGTCGGTTTACCAGCTGCTCCTTCGACATTTCCAATGAAAATATCGCCGTGCACATGTTTTCATGAAATGCCACATACTGTGCAATGTTTAAAACAAACGCTGTCTTTCCCATAGACGGACGGGCTGCAATCAATACCAGATCCGATGGCTGTAATCCCGCTGTCCGGTAATCCAAATCAATAAACCCTGTCGGTATTCCCGTAACATTTCCGTCCTGCTGTGACGCTTTTTCAATCTTTTCCAGTGCGTTCATGACAACCTGACGAATCGGCACATAGTCTCCACCGGTACGGCTTGACAACAATGCAAAAATATCATGTTCGGTCTTATCCAGAACACTTTCGAGCGATTCTTTGCCCGCATAGCACTCATTCTCTATCTCTTCCGTGACCCGGATGAGTTTCCGCTTCATGGAATTTTCTTTTACAATATTACAATAATATTTGACATTCGCGGATGTCGGAACCGCACGCACCAATTCTCCAACGAATTCCAGACTGGAGACTTCCTGTGGTACATCCTTTTCCTTGAGTTTATTCTGCAGTGTAACCAGATCCACCGGCTGTCCGCTGCTGTACAATTCGATCATCGCATCAAAGAGAATTCCATACTGCTTGTGATAAAAATCTTCCTGCAGAAGGATCTCCATGGCTGTGACAATGGCATCCTGATCCATGATCATGGAACCAATGACCGACTGCTCGGCTTCCAGACTGTTCGGCATCACCCGCTTGATCAGCGTTTCTTCCAAGCGAACTTCCTCCTATTCCTCAACAACCTGAACACGCAGTGTTGCGGTTACCTTTGGATGAAGCTTCACCGGAATCTCATAAGTTCCAAGAGCCTTGATGGATTCGCCCAGCTGCATCTTCTTTTTATCCAGATCCAGCCCTGCCTGCTCTTTTGCAGCCTGTGCAATTTCCTTGGTGGAAACAGACCCGAAAATACGTCCGCCCTCACCGGATTTGATCTTTACAACAACTTTCTTTGTTCCGATCTCTTCCGCCAGTTCCTTTGCGTGCTCTAAATTTTCAGCTGCCACTTTGTCTGCATGCTGATTCTGCAATTTGAGGTCATTCAGATTCTTTGTCGTTGCCTCTACTCCAAGTTTCTTCGGCAGAATTGCATTGCGTGCATAACCGTCACTCACATTTACGATTTCGCCCTTTTTCCCAAGAGCTTTCACATCCTGTAATAAAATTACTTTCATTCCTGTATATCTCCTTCTTCAAGCATTTCATCAATGGTCCGCATAATGGCATGTTTTGCCTCGGAAATCGTACATCCCGTCAACTGTGCACCAGCCACATTCAAATGACCGCCGCCACCCATTCGTTCCATGATTAACTGTACATTGATCTCATCAATGGAACGCGAACTGATGTATATTTTTCCTGCGTACTCTGTCAGCACAAAAGATGCCTTGATTCCTATAATATTGAGCAGCTCATTTGCTGCCTGCGCGCCGACAATCGTCGGACTTTCCACGTCCTCACTCGGACAGACAGAAATTGCAAATGCCCCACGGTATACTTCCGCATGACGCACTGCCTCCGCACGGGCTTTATAGCATGCCATATCATTTCGCAGCATTTTACGCACACGGGTCACTTCTGCCCCGGAGCGTCTGAGATATGCTGCCGCCTCAAATGTACGGACACCTGTTTTGGTCATAAAGTTATTGGTATCAATCAAAATACCTGCATAAATGCAGTCTGCCTCTGCCGGAGAAAGCTTGAATCCCTCCTGGAAGTACTGTAAAACTTCTGCTACCATCTCACAGGCAGAAGACGCATACGGCTCAATATAGGACAGAAGCGGATTTTCAATCACTTCGCTGCCCTGACGGTGATGATCAAACACAACGATCGTATCTGTGCGCGTGAGCAGTTCCGGGCACTCCGTATAACTTGGCCGATTGGTATCTACCACCATAACCAGGGAATTGCGGCTTACTTCCTCGATTGCAATCTCACTGTTGATAAACATGTCTTCCGGATAGCCTTTTTCCGGAGTAAAACATTCCATAAGCGGCCGGATGGAAGTTGTTGGCTCATTGATCACGATCTGTGCCTTTTTTCCAAGCACACGGGCTGCACAGAAAATTCCAATCCCTGCACCAAGGGAATCGACATCTGTCAGGCTGTGTCCCATGATAATCACATTCTCACGGCTTTCAATAATTTCATGCAGCGCATGTGCCTTGACCCTCGCTTTTACACGGGTGTTGCGCTCCACCTGTTTTGCCTTGCCGCCAAAATATGCAATATCCTCACCATTTTTGACAACGACCTGATCGCCGCCCCGTCCGAGTGCCAGATCAATCGCTGCACGTGCCTGCTCATAGTTTTCGTTATAAGAAGTCCCCTTGATCCCGACACCGATACTCAGCGTGACCGCCATCTCATTGCCCACTTTGACCGTCTTGACATCTTCAAGTACACTGAACCGGTCATCCATAAGCTTCTGTAAATATTTATACTTAAATACCACAAAATACTTGTCTTTTTCAATTTTGCGGACAAGCGCATCCATCTTTGAAAAATACTGATTCACTTTTCGATCGACAAGCGCAATCAGAAGCGAACGCTTCACATCCTCGATACTGTCAAGCGCTTCGTCATAGTTATCAATATAAACAAGTGCCGATACCTGCTTCTGATCCAGATTTTCCTGCTTGCAATGCTGCAGTTCGGTCTCATCAAACAGATACAGTGCCGTCAGGAATTCATCGGAATCCTTCACGTCAATTTCCTTGCTCTCCTCCATGATATCATCAAAATAAATACGATTCAGGGAAATCCGGAAAATGCGCTCCTTTTTTTCAATCGTAATATTCTGTGCATCCTCATGTTTCTGAAGAAACTCACGGGTAATATTGGAAAAAAGGGTTGTAATTGATTTATGATAGTTTCTACCCACTCCCGTCAGCTCGGAAAAGCGTTCATTCACCCAAAGAATTTTTCCTGTATAGTCCAGCAGCGCATATGGAATTTCAAACTCATTCAAAAGTTTTTTCTGTACCGTTGCATACTGTGTGGCAAAATTGATAATCTCATTTGCAAGCCGCGGTCTGGTATTATAATACAGTCCCAGTTCCAGTACAAAATAGACAGCAATAAATACCGTCAGCAAAAAGCCTGCCGTCACATCGTAAAAATAAAGCCCCACATCTGCGATTGTCATCGGGATCGTCAGCCACAATGGCCAGCAGAGATATGATCTCAGTTTTCCCTTAAACCGAACCTTTGATTTCATTTACGCTCCTGTTCTTTCCACATCATCGCCCAACTGTGGAATATACCCCCACATCAATAATTTATAGTATAACATTTTCCCTGTGCAAAATAAAGACCTTACTGAGATAACAAAAACTGCCCCATTTTCATGGAGCAGTTTCGTCCAATGCATCACAGATGTATCTGTGTTATCCGTTTTCTTTTGCAATTTCCACAATGGATTTGCTCAGTCCTGCAATCCCCTGAATATCCGATGGGATAATAATCTTGGTTGCCTGACCGTCTGCTGCCTTGGCAAATGCCTCCAGACTCTTAATCTGAAGTACCGCATTATCCGGAGCAGCTTCTTTGAGCATACGCAGACCATCTGCATTGGCCTGCTGGATCTTTAATGTAGCCTCTGCCTGACCTTCGGCTTCCTTGATGGTTGCTTCCTTCTGTGCCTCGGCACGCAGGATTGCAGCCTGTTTTTCAGCCTCTGCATCGAGAATTGCAGACTCCTTATTTCCTTCTGCAACCAGAATTGTAGATTTTTTCTCACCTTCTGCACGCAGAATGGCTTCACGCCGCTCGCGCTCTGCCTTCATCTGTTTCTCCATGGCATCCTGAATTGCCTTTGGTGGAATAATGTTCTTTAACTCCACACGATTTACTTTGATACCCCACGGATCTGTTGCCACATCCAGCGTTGCACGCATCTTTGTGTTGATGGTCTCACGCGATGTCAGTGTCTCATCCAGTTCCAGATCACCAATGATATTACGAAGCGTCGTAGCAGTCAGATTTTCAATTGCCATGATTGGATTTTCCACACCGTATGCATACAGCTTTGGATCCGTGATCTGATAAAAGATAACAGTATCAATACGCATTGTTACATTATCCTTTGTGATAACCGGCTGTGGTGCAAAGTCTACAACCTGCTCTTTCAACAAAACCCTTTTTGCAATACGGTCAATAAACGGCACCTTAAAATGCAACCCTACCGACCATGTGGTAAGATACCCTCCAAGTCTCTCCACAACTACCGCATGCGCCTGTGGAACAATTTTCACACAGTTCACAATAATGACCAATGCAATGATCACTACAATGAGAATTACAACAGGCATAACTTTTTCCTCCTTTACCTATACCTTTTCTACTATAAGTTTGACACCACTGATTGCCAGAATTTTTGCTTCTTCTCCCGGTTCAATGATCTCATTATCATTACGGGTACGCACCGTCCACTCCTGTCCATGAACAACTGCCATCCCGGTCTGATCCATATTACTGACGCGCTCGGAAATCCGTATATTTTCCCCAATCAGGCTATCCGCGTTTGTTCTTTGCATTTTAGCATTTACATATTTACGCGCCCACGGTCTTGTCGCAACAAGCAAAAGAATGGATACCACTAAAAATACCAGAAACTGCACCACCGGATTTACCCCTGCCATTGCCATAACCAGTGCCGCAAGTGCACCTGCGGCAAACCATATGCACGTTAGTCCGATTGTTGCAAGTTCTCCCAGAACAAACACAATCAAAAGTACCATCCAAAGCAATTCATACGGATCCATCGCTCTTATAATTATCATAGACTCTCCCTCTTTTCTGCCACTTTTTTATTTTAGCGGATGCACAGAATACATACCGGCATTTTCCATCCGAATCACAAATGCTTTTGCAAATCCGGCTGCTTTTGCATAATGCTGAATCTGTGGCTGTTGCACCAGTTTTAAGTCCCATCCGTGCATCTGCACGATTTTTGACACGATGGAAAGTCCAAGTCCGTTCCTCCCATCGCTTACCCGCGCTTTGTCCCCACGCGTAAAAGGATCAAACAAATGCTGCGCCTGTTCCTCTGGAATTAGAATTCCGCTGTCTGCCACCAATACATAAATCCGCTCCAGCTCCCTATAAGCAAACAGTCCGATTCTTGTTCCCTTTGGATTGTGCTGCATGGCATTTGTCAGAAGGTTTGTCACTACACGGGATAACTGAAGTTCATCCGCCCAGACCGGTATCGTTTCCTCCGGAATATCTGCTGTCAGTGTCATTCCGTTTTCTTCCATCTCTGCATACAGCATTGCCGCATTTTCTCTGAGAAGTTCACACAAATCAAGTGTTTTACAATTTAATGTAAACCCTTCGCTGTCCAGTTTAACATATTCAAACAACAAATTGATCAGATTTCCGATCCGAACGGATTTATTCTGGATGGCATCCAGATATTCCTGCTGCTTTTCCGGTTCCTGTACCATATGATCCGCCAGCGCTTTTGCGTAGCCGGATACGGTCGTGACCGGTGTCCGAAGATCATGTGCGATATCGGAAAGCATCAGATTCCGCTTGCGGTCAAACTCTCTCTGCTGCTGTTCGCGCTCCTCCTGGATCTGATGAAATTCCGCCATCACAATCCGCGCGAACGTTATCGCACCCAAAATATAAGGAAGCAGCATACACACCATTAACAGCAGAAGAACCACAAACAGCAGGATGGCTTTCCATCCTTCCATCTCCTGTACGACGACGGAACTCCTTGTCGCCGGAAGTGCATTGCCCAGCCAGTCCTGTAATCGTTCCCCTGTCCACTGCATCATTCCCTGCAGCGGTGATGGCAAAAGCATCCGGACGGCATTTACTATCAGCAATAACAGAACACATATGATAAAAATAAACAGATCCGTCTTTCCAACGGATGACTGCCTCTGGTAATTCGGGAAAAAGACTTTCATTACCACAGGCATAACCGCCTGACTGATCAGGAAACTGATCAGCGACTGTGCAATCGTTACCAATACAAGGATATAAATAAACCGTTTGATCAAAAATGCCTGTAAATCACGCATTGCTATTTCTCCAGCCGATAGCCCAATCCGCGGATGGTTCGAATATAAGCTGCCGGGTCTTCATCAAGTTTTGCCCTCAGCTTGCTGATGCAGACCATAATATTATTGTCTGCAACCACATAAGTGTCACCCCATCCCTGTTCATAGATCTGTTGTTTGGTAAACACTTTTCCCGGATGCTTCATAAATAACTCCATGATCCGGTACTCTACCGAAGTCAGTTCAATCGGTTCTCCATTTTTTTTGAGTACGCAGCCTTCCGGATCCAGTTCCAGATCCCGGACGGTCAGCATACCGGATGACAGTTCCGCTGTCCCCAGCGCATAAAACCGACGGATATTTGAATTGACACGTGCTACTGCCTCCAAAGGATTGAACGGTTTTGCCAGATAATCATCTGCCCCGAGATTTAACCCCAGAATCTTCTCGGAATCCGCATCCTTTGCCGAAAGTATCATAACGGGAATATTGCTTGTTTTACGTAATTCCTGCAACACATGGTATCCGTCCATCTCCGGCATCATAATATCCAGCAGACACAGATCCACATGTTCTTTCTTCAGCAGTTCCAGTGCCTGCTTCCCGTTTTCTGCCTCAATAATCTGATAATTTTCATTTTCCAGATACAGCCGGAGAAGCGTTCGTATCTCCGGCTCATCATCTGCAATTAAAATCGTATAATTCATACATTCTCCTGCCGGAAAGGTGAATTCACCGGATCCTCCTGCTGTGTAAATCCGTTTGAACCAGCCGGGTTTGCATAGCACAGTGCCTCATACAGTGCAGCATGTGTTGCATTCACATATGGTGACACATAAAAGATTGCAAGAATTCCAAGTGTCAGTCCGGATAAAATGTACCATCCGATAAAGGACAGATCCAAAACAAATGCTTTCCATTTCTGTCCCTGCATCATACGCTTGCTTTCCGCAAATGCCTGCTCTTTGGTCATCTGCGGGTTATCTGCCAGAAGGTACGGAATCATCATATATTCATATGCTTTTACAATACCCGGAATGATAAAAAGCAATGACCATAAAACCGTAAACAGATCACGGAAAAACATTGTCTTTGCAACATTCCTGTAATTATTGTCAAATCCATATCCAATGTTCCCAATCTGTGCCGGCTCGTTTAAGTTGCGGATAAAGAATCTCCTGCATCCAACCTCCAACGGATTTATGATAAATACATCAACCAGAAGTATAAGGACAAAAATCACCAGAAAAACAACTATGAGTATGCCGATGGCGATCGCTGCTGCGACCATACCGCCCATCATTCCCCTGTTTCCTGCTTTCAGTCCGTCCTTAAAGCCTTCTTCAAGCCCAGCCTCAAAATCGCGTAGTGAACCATCATCACTGTCATAACTGCTGTCATAATCATAGGAACTGCCTGCCTGATTATCCGATCCATGTAAGGAACCGGTTGCACTGCTGATGTTGCCCGAAGCAGCTCCGCTTCCCCCTGCAATCAGTGTCAGCAACAGGCTGATCAGAATACATTTCCAATAATTTCGTTTAAATGTTGCTTTCGCCCTTCCCTTTAATTGTGCGCGACTCCACATATCAAATTCCTCCATTTCCTTTTGATGATATCATCATAACACCAAATCCTTATCTTAAAAATCGCTGCACCTTAACGTTACCTTAACAACGTGTATTTAATTTGCCTGTTTCTTCTTCGGCAAAAGAAGGCTCAACAGAAGGGAAACAACAAACACTCCTGCCACGGCATTTCCATTGAAGATATCTCCCACTTCTTTCGGAAATGCGGAAAAGAAGTTGCCGGATGTCTGTGTCAGGCCAACCCCGATACAAAAAGAAAGGGAAACAATAATCATTGTACGGTCATTAAATTCGCAATTTTTTAACATTTTGATCCCCTCATACATGATTGAACCAAACATCATAACGGTACATCCGCCGAGAATAACCGCCCCGATCATTCCTTCATACCCAAGCTCCGGGTTGGTACATATGATCAGCAGACTTCCGAGAAATGTAAAACTGACGCCCATTACGATCGGCAG
>ENA-OPNJ01000521-OPNJ01000521.1-human-gut-metagenome-genome-assembly--contig:-NODE-521-length-17788-cov-1.995771_pt1 | contig 17788 bp, 16 predicted proteins | sample MGYA00241535_ERZ501767 | MGnify/ENA primary metagenome ERZ501767 (study PRJEB25962, sample SAMEA2042564) | human gut metagenome | biome: human gut; feature: human-associated habitat; material: faeces...
GAGCATGATGTTTCATACTTGAAAAATTGTTCGTATAAGAAAGAAGCGTCGGCTGTTGGAGCCGCGAAATACTTTTTTACAAAACATATGGTAGAATTGTAAATTTTTTGAACGCAGATAAGCAGTCCACCGCATCTGGTGCGTAGGGAATTAAGCGTTGGGTAAGGGGATGTTTAGTCTGTTGGAGTTAAAAACTCCCACTGACAGGTTGCAAAGCGAATGCAGATGTCCGCTTTATATGTGTGAAAAACGAGAAGTTGTGTAAAATTAGAAAAAGATATTATAGTAAAAAACGGAAAGAAAACAGTAACTACGGTTTCCTTTCCGTTTTTTTGCATGTTAATTGTGAAAAATATACAAAAAATATATTTTGAAATTATGAAATATATAAAAATATGAAAAAACATATTGACAAATTGTGTTTACAAGGCAATAATGTAATTACTTTAATAAAACAATTTATAAAACATAAAATAAAACAGCATAAAAAAGGAGGAAACAACTATGTTACAGCAGGTAATGACAAATCCAGGAGAAATTATTTTCAGAGAGGTTCCGGTTCCGGAGGTAAAGGAAAATCAGGTGTTGGTAAAGATTATGAATATTGGTGTTTGTGGATCAGATATTCATGTTTATCATGGAAAACATCCGTTTACAAAATATCCGGTAACACAAGGACATGAGGTTTCAGGTGAGATTACAGAACTTGGAAAAAATGTCACAGAGTTTCATGTGGGACAGAAGGTGACGATAGAGCCTCAGGTATATTGTGGACATTGCTATCCATGTCGTCATGGAAAGTATAATCTCTGTGAGGAATTAAAAGTAATGGGATTTCAGACGACAGGAACAGCATCTGAGTATTTTGCAGTGGATGCATCTAAAGTAACACCTATTCCAGAAGATATGTCCTATGAAGAAGGAGCTATGATCGAACCTCTTGCTGTGGCAGTTCATGGTGTAAAACAGATGGGCGATGTGGCTGGCATGAATATTGCAGTCCTTGGAGCAGGACCGATTGGAAATCTCGTGGCACAGACAGCAAAAGGAATGGGAGCAGCGAAAGTGATGATCACAGATATCAGTGATCTTAGACTGGCAAAGGCAAAAGAATGTGGAATTGATGTGTGTGTGAATACCAAAAATAAAGACTTCGGTGAGGCAATGATCGAAGCATTTGGACCGGATAAGGCAGATGTGATCTACGACTGTGCCGGAAACAATATCACAATGGGACAGGCAATTAAATATGCAAGAAAAGGAAGCACGATCGTACTGGTGGCTGTTTTTGCAGGAATGGCAGAAGTAGATCTTGCAGTGGCAAATGATCACGAACTTGACATTAAGAGCACGATGATGTACCGCCATGATGATTACATAGATGGAATCAGACTGGTAAATGAGGGCAAAGTTCATTTGAAACCGCTCATCTCAAAGACATTTGCTTTTAAAGATTATCTGAAGGCATACCAGTATATTGATGATAACCGCGAGACAACGATGAAAGTAATTATCAACGTCAGTGAAAAGTAAGGAGTTCGTATGGAAAATAAATATGGAATTGTCGGAATTGCCCATGTCGGGCTTCCGACAAACGATTTACAGAAAACAGTTGAGTTTTATAAGAGTCTTGGATTTGAAGTAATTATGCAGTCTTATAATGAAAAAGCAGGGGAAAAAGTGGCATTTTTACAGATAAAAAATTACTGCATAGAGACTTTTGAAAATGGGAAGGCGGAAATGTCAGACGGTGCATACCAACATGTTGCACTTGATGTGGAAGACATTGAAAGTATGTATCAGAAAATCTGCAATGAAAAATACACAGTTATTACAGACGGAATCGAAGAACTGCCATTTTGGGAAAATGGTGTGAAGTTTTTTATGATTAAGGGACCAAATGAGGAAAGAATAGAGTTCTGTCAGAAACTCTGATAAAAATAGGAGGGACATATGGGAAGCGAAAACAAAAATGGAAAAGTACCGCTGATCAGTAAGATTGCATATGGGTTTGGTGATGTTGGATGTAATTTCAGCTGGATGTTCGTCAGTAATTTTCTGATGATATTTTATACAGACGTGTTCGGAATCAGTATGGCGGCTGTGTCAGCACTTATGCTTTTTTCAAGATTCTGGGATGCAATCAATGATCCAATCGTCGGGGGACTTACGGATAAAACAAAATCGAGATGGGGACGGTACCGTCCATGGCTGTTAGTAGCGGCACCAATTACAGCAATTCTTCTTGTCATGACATTCTGGGCAAGACCTGACTGGCCGCAGAATGGAAAGATCATTTATATGGTAATTACATATTGTCTGCTGGTTTTGGGGTATACCTGTGTGAATATTCCATATGGAACCTTGTGTGGTGCTATGACACAGGATATTGATGAACGTGCAAAAATAAATACATCCCGTTCGGTTGCAGCGATGATTGCAATTGGTGTGTTAAATATTATCACAGTTCCACTGCTCAGCAAATTCGGCAGTCACAGTGCAAAGACAGGATATCTGACGGTTGCGGTCATATATGGATGTATTTTTACAGCCTGTCATTTCTTCTGCTTTGCGAAGACGAAAGAGGCAGTGATTACTCCGGAAAAAGAAAAAATTTCTGTAAAGATACAGTTGAAAGCAGTCATGCAGAACAGACCATATCTTCTTGCATTGGCAGGACAGATATTATTTGGATTTACATTATATGGTAGAAACGCGGATATTCTGTATTATTTTACATATGTGGAAGGAAATGCCTCCTACTACACAACTTATTCGATGTGCATCATTATTCCTTCTATCATCGGGGCAGCCTGTTTTCAACCATTATTCCGCAAGTTGAATAACAAAGGAAGAACAGCATCTCTCTTTGCTTTATTTACAGGAATTTCCATGTTGTCTATGTTTTTCTTCAATGCCAAAGAATCACCAGCTATTTTTTATGCATTATCTGGTCTCACACAGTTTTTTTTCTCTGGATTTAATACCGCAATCTATGCAATTATTCCAGACTGTGTGGAATATGGGGAGTGGAAAACCGGACTTAGAAATGACGGTTTTCAGTATGCATTTATTTCACTTGGAAATAAAATCGGAATGGCAGTTGGAACAGCACTTTTAGCAGGATTACTTGGAAAATATGGTTATATTGCAAATCAGACACAAAATGCAATTGTACTTTCAATTATGAAACATGCATTTACGACGATTCCAGGTGTACTGTGGATTGTGACTGCGGTTGTATTATTTTTCTACCGGTTAAATAAAAAACGTTATAACGAGATTGTGGAAGAACTGAAAAATGGAAGAAAAAGTTGATATCGTGGCATTGGAAGAATTGCTGATTGATTTTACGGAAGCAGGACACAGCCAGGATGGGAGGAAATTAAAATACCGATACCAATAGAAATTTTAAAATCGGATACAATCTGAATGGCGTTTGCTTTTCTTCCGCCGGTGGATTCGAAATATCCATTTTTTTCTATTAAGCCATCCTGCTCTAACAGGTTCAGATTCTGGCTTACGGTGGACAATCCCATCTGTAAATCCTGAACGATCTGGAGCTTGGATGTTATTTTTTTTCTGTAGATGTATTGATAAACTTTTGATCTGTTTATTTTTTTTACGCTGATATTGGTTAAACCTTTTTCACTCATAAGATTTTCCTGATTCTATTATGGTAGCTGTTTTATAAATTATATATTTGATATAGTCTGGCAGAGCGCAAAAACTTGTCAGATTTTCTGGATTATATTATTTCCTGAATTGTTATAGATAGAGTTAAGTTCTAGCTTTATGTATATTGTAGTATATAGAAAGTGAAAATGCAATAACGATAATAAGAACAGTAATGGTCAATATAACTGGTAAAAATGCATAAAATAAGATTAAAAAAATTATACTTTTTGTCAATAGACTTTTAGATAGGGAGGATATATACTCGACTTACAGTTGAGATATAAACGTAAGTTTAAAACATAATAAAAAGAAAACAAGGAGTATATATCATGAAATTATCACTGAATGGAATCAAAGAACAGGAAGCATGGGAAAAGGCCGGAATCACTCTGCCAGGTTATGACGTAGAGGCTGTTTCTGAGAAAGCGAAGAAAGAACCTGGTTGGGTACATTTCGGAATCGGAAATATTTTCCGTGTATTTATCGGTGGTATTGCTGACGGCCTTCTGGAAGAGGGCGTGCTTAACCGTGGCATTACATGTATAGAGACTTTTGATTATGATGTAGTAGACAAGATTTATGATCCATATGACAACCTGGGATTAAGCGTAATCCTGCATGGTGATGGAACACGTGAATACAAAGTAATAGGAGCTCTTGCAGAAGCAGTAAAAGCACAGTCTTCAGACCCGGCACACTGGAATCGGCTGAAAGAAATCTTTACCAGCAAATCCCTGCAGATGGTTTCCTTTACAATCACAGAGAAAGGTTACGCATTACAGAAAGCTGACGGGACATGGTTTCCGTTTGTAGAAGCTGATATCAAAAATGGTCCGGATAAAGCAACAGGTGCAATGGCAGTTCTGGTTGCGATGCTTTATGAAAGATATAAAGCAGGCAGATATCCAATTGCTCTGGTTTCCATGGATAACTGCTCACGGAATGGTGCGAAACTTCGTGAATCTGTACTGACTATGACAGAAGAGTGGAAGAAAGTCGGATTCGTAGATGAAGGATTCGTAAATTATGTAAGTGATGAGAAAATTGTTGCGTTCCCATGGACGATGATCGATAAGATCACACCTCGTCCAAGCGAGCAGATCGCAGCGGACCTTGAGAATCTTGGCATTGAGAATATGCAACCGGTTATCACAAGTAAGAAAACATATATTGCACCATTTGTTAATGCAGAGAAACCGCAGTATCTCGTAATTGAAGATAACTTCCCGAACGGACGTCCGGCTCTGGAGAAAGGTTTCGGTGTATATATGGCTGACAGAAATACGGTTAACCTTTCTGAGCGTATGAAAGTAACAGTATGTCTGAACCCTGTACATTCTGCAACAGGTCCGCTGGGTGTGGTTCTTGGATATGATCTGTTTGCGCATATGCTGAACACAAACGAAGATATGATGAAGATGGCGCGTATGATTGCTTATGATGAAGGTCTTCCGGTAGTCGCAAACCCAGGAATCCTTTCTCCGCAGGCATTTGTGGATGAACTCTTTAATGAGCGTTTCCCGAATGAGTATTTGGGAGATACAAACCTTCGTCTGGCCGTAGATGTATCTCAGATGGTTGGTATCCGATTCGGTGAGACAATTAAAGCATATGTAGCGAAATTCGGAGACGCCTCCAGACTGACAGCTATTCCTTTGGGAATCGCAGGATGGCTTAGATATATGCTTGGTGTGGATGATGAAGGAAATAAATTTGAACTTGCACCAGACCCAATGAACGAGGAACTTCAGGAACAGTTTAAGGATATCGTAGTAGGAAAAACGGAGACATTCAAAGATCAGCTCAAACCGATCCTTTCCAATGAGCGTCTGTTCTTCACTGACCTTTACAAAGATGGAGTTGGTGAAAAGATTGAAGAAATGTTCCGCGAAATGCTCGCAGGACCTGGGGCTGTAAGAGCAACAATACATAAATATGTTGGCTGATTGCAGGTATAGTGATAATGAAAAAATCGGTGTCCTACAAAATTATGTAAGTATGCCGAGGTCTCGAAGTGATTGAGAAACTTTTGAATATAAAATGTAATAGAAGTAGAGGTTCAGGAGGAAAAAGAAAATGACAGAACCTTTACAACTGAAGATAGTGACCTTGGAACGACAGAAAATTCATTAACCAGAAACCGCTACGATTATACAACCAATAATCCGTTGAATTACAGTGATCCGACAGGACATTCCTTGTGGAGCAGGATTAAGGGTGCAGCTAAGAAAGCAGCAAAAAATATAGGTTCTATAGAAATAGAAGGACGATCGATGGATATGCAAATGCATGAAATTTATAGTGAACAAATTGCCCAACAATTAATCCAAAAAGCATATATTCCGTTACAAGGGGAAGTGACTTTTGAGGACGTAAAGAATGGATATGAAAGATATTTTAAAAACCCAAATAAAGGAACAATTGTAGAATATGCTATGCACATTATATTTGATAAAATCTGTGAGTAAAGAAGCTTGCATAAAAGCTAAGTAAGTTATTAATAAAATTGTGTAATTTATTTCTCATGGAAATTCATCTCCTTTCTGTTTACGATGTCATTATAGAATACGAAGAGAATTATTACTTGCCAAAATAACAGAATATATAGTCAAAAGTTGCTTAATACAGTGACAGGTTAAAATATCCTGCAATACTGTCATTGGTCAGTTTATTTATACAATTTAATATTGGAATATTTTACAACTATGACACAAGTATGCAACATAATAAACGAATGCTTTTGATAGAGTAATGATACACAATATCAGTTACAAAGAAGCAGGAGGATAGAAAGTGGACATGACACATAATAAATGTTGCAGACATGGGGCAAATTTACGTCGAAGGAGACGCAGGCGCGGAAAGATACTGCGTTTTATCATATTTTCCTGTAGTATAATAGCTGTGGCTGTATTTGTGGCTGTTGGAAGCCGTATGATAAGATCCGGTGATGGCAGGACAAATAAATATGATGTTGAAGCCGGAAATAATACATATGATAATGCTGTTATAGAAAATAGCAAAATCTATGAAAAGAATAAGATACAAAATAATCAGTCGATGCTTGATGATATAATGAACAGCACCCAATATCCAAAACAGCTAAAGGACCTTGCTTTGAAGAATGAAGAGGCACTTGAGTTTGTGTATGATTATCCGGCGGAACATGTGAAGGAACACACAATTGATTTGACAGAAGAAGCGTCTATGGATAGTGTTCCGTTATTTGTGCAGTGGGATAAACGCTGGGGCTACGAAAAATATAGCGGCAATTTCTTTGCAGCAAGCGGATGCGGTCCCACTACACTTTCGATGGTAGTGGTTTATCTGACGCACAATAGGGAGGCATCACCTATTGCAGTAGCAAAGTATTCAAAGGAAACCGGTTACAGTGTGGATGGATCGGGAAGTTCATGGACGCTTATAAGTGAAGGCTGCATGCACTACGGCGTAAAAGCAAAGGCAGTGGCGCTGGATGAGAGCAGAATGAAAGCAGAGCTTGATGAAGGACATCCTATTGTGGTAAATGTAGGACCGGGAGATTTTACCGATACAGGACATTTTATGGTTATAACAGGCTACGATGATGAAGGATTTTCAATAAATGATCCAAACAGCATTGAAAAAAGTGGCAAAAGGTGGTTATTCAAAAATATATCATCTCAGATTAGAGCTGTCTGGAGTATGTATGTGTGAGAATATATTTGTATAAGTGCCGGTAAAACATCCTATTATTGAGTTAAATAATAGGGTGTTTTTACAACTATGACACATCTTTATGCTATAATAATTCTATCATAATCATAGAAGAGGAGCAGCTTATGACCAGTATTCTCATAGTGGAAGATGACAACGACATAAATAATTTAATATGCAACACCCTGAAGGCAGAGGGATATCAATGCGAAAGAGCGTTTGATGGCAAGGAAGGGGCGGACAAAATTGAGCAGAACAGATATGATCTGCTGCTGCTTGATATTATGCTTCCTGAGATAAATGGTTATGAATTGCTTGACTATGTCAGGAGAATTGGGGATACTCCGGTCATAATAATATCTGCTATGGGACAGGTAGATGAAAGGATACGCGGGCTTCGTATGGGCGCTGATGATTACATATGCAAACCATTTCAGATAGGGGAGCTGCTTGCGAGAGTGGAAACCGTATTAAGGCGCACTCAGCGCATGGCAGAGCGTCTGGAAATAGAGGATGTAGCTATAGATCCTAAATCACGTACAGTGATAAAGGCAGGTGAGCAGGTAGAGCTCACAGTAAAGGAATTTGACCTGTTGTATGAGCTTATGAAGAATAAGAATGTTGCACTCAGCAGGCGCAGGCTTTATGAACTTGTATGGCAGGAGGAGTATACCGGGGAGACAAGGACACTGGACTCACATGTACAAAGACTAAGGAAAAAGCTTGACTGGAATCAAAAGATTGTCACGGTTTTCAGGATTGGCTATCGTCTGGAGGTTCGCGGATGAAATTTTTCTATAAAATGTTTCTTGGAATGACAGTGATACTGGCTGTTGCCCTTGGAATGATAGAATATGTGACTCTATCATATTCACTGGAGCATGCAGTGAAAAGGGAGCAGGACAGTGCACTTTCACAGCATCAGATGATAAAATACTCGATTGAAACTGTCATACTTAATATGAAGAGTGAGGATGTGGATAAGGAGCTTACAGATATGATGTCGCAGTCGGCAAAATCCATTGTTGGAGATGAAGGAGGAATGTATCTTGCTGATGATGATGGAAAAAGGATATATGCCAATTCATGTAATTATGAGCAAAAGGATATAAAGGTAAAGGATGGTACGCTTACATACAGTATAGTGTCAAAAGAGAATACTAAAGATACCGGTGAAAAGCAAAGCAGCAGATATATCCATGTCAAAAGCAGCTTTAAACTGAATGATAACAGGTATATTCTGATAACGGAAAGTGATATTACACCGGTTTTTGATGAGTCAAAGGAGCTTAGATATAGATGCAGCGTGTACTACATTGTTATACTTGCTGTTGGTATGATGGTCATATTGATACTTTCTTGGATGATTACAAAGCCTCTTGCCGGATTAACAGCCACAACAAAAAAATTTGCAGATGGTGATTACACAGCAAGAAGTGATGTAAAGACAAAGGATGAAGTAGGTGAGCTTGCTAGGGCTTTCAACGAGCTTGCGAAAAACCTTGAAAGCAAAGTTTATGAACTTCAGATAGCGGCAAAGAAGCAGGAGGATTTTACTGCAAACTTCGCACATGAGCTCAAAACCCCAATGACATCAATTATAGGATATGCCGATACCCTGTATCAGAAAAAAATGTCCGAGGATGAGGTGCACAGTGCTGCCGGAGTCATACTGAATGAGGGCATGAGGCTTGAAGCATTATCATTTAAGCTGCTGGAGCTTATCACTCTTGATAAAAATGATTTCAGGCTTGAAGAAACAAGAATATCTGAGATTATAGCAGATTGTGTGGAAACCGCACATGAAGCGGCAAGAAAGCATAATACAGAGATTGTGTACAGTGCGGATGAGGCATGGGTGTGGCTGGAATATGATCTGTTTAAGACCATGCTTCTTAATCTGATAGACAATGCAGTGAAATCAGGAAGCAGCAAGGTAGATGTATCAGGCAGACTTATTTCGCACAGTATTTATCGTATTGCAGTTTCGGACAATGGAAGAGGAATACCGCCTGAAGATATAGAGCGCATTACAGAGGCTTTTTATATGGTTGACAAGTCTCGATCAAGAAGTGAGCATGGAGCAGGGCTTGGGCTTGCACTTGTATCAAGGATTGCTAAGCTGCATCATATAAAAATCTATTATGAGAGTGAGTCAGGTAAAGGAACCAAGGTGTATTTTGACATGAAAGCGGAGGCATTGGATGATAAGTAAGCATTTATCAGTGCGCAAATGCATTGATAAAAAAACGGATAAAATCAAGGGAATAGTGTGTATATGCATTATTCTGGCAGTTGTATGTGCGGGAAATATGATACCGAATTATCTGATTTCACTTAAAGCAGCAAAAATTGCCAAAACGAGTACTACGATAAGCAACGCAGATATAAGTCCCTACAGCCACTCTATTTCAGCTGAAGAGAGGCTTACAAAGATGATGTCTCTGATGCAGGATAATGTAAATGAGCTGTGGAATGGGAAATATAGTGAGAAAAGGGAACCGTTGGATACTGAGATTCCGGTGGGACAGGCTTATACGGCTATTCAGACTTTTCTGAAGGGTGCCTGCGAGCTGCAGAAGCAGTCAGGTATTATGCAGATGCTCGGTGCAGACGATATAGTTATGCTCCAAAGCCTTGAAAGTAACTATTCAAAGGATACAGACAGCGAAACAGAACAGACATATGAAGCAGTTCCTGGGCAATATGATGCAGCAGTTGCTTTGGGTGATAGTATTGACAACACAATATCAGATTATTTTGTAACATCGGATATAAGCAAGGAATTATCGGCGTGGATATTTATAATATCATTTGAAGATACGAGAATGCTGGCCGCTGTTGATGCGGTGCTTGGAGTACCGTTTTATATTACATATTATTGTGCAGATGTGGATAGTCCTAAGGCACAGGCTGCAGTGATGAGAGATTTATATGCAAAGACATATGGCAGTGATTATTCTATGGGTGATCCAAAAGAGTCTGAATCAAAAATAGATTCTTCCTTTGAGACAAATATAATAGAGAATTTTTATTATGGGAATAATTATACGCAAGGGGATGATGAATATACCGGTTTTGAACCTTATGTATACTCTTGTTCATCTGACAAGCTGCAGATGGAATATCAGGTTATTACAAGAATCCAAAGATTTGAAAAAAAGGAAAAGCAAGTGTCATCATATAATTCGCGTGTTAATATATGTTTGTACTAACCGGACTAAAAAGCTCTCTGTGCAATGCACGGGAGCTTTTTAAATTGCATGCAAGCATCAATGATGCCTTTTGACCCTCATTTTATAATACAGTAATTATAACAGTATTATTTTGTGCATGATTTGTACAATTTATTACATTGCTCTTTGCAAGGGTTTTGTTATATCTTAGATATAACAAAGCAGTTATTGTTCTTGGTTTTATATATTAATAATTGGAAAGTGAGGAAAAATATGAACGCTGATATGAAATGGCTTGATAATCCGGAAGTGTTTAAGGTAAATCAATTGGAACCACATAGTGATCATTGCTATTATCTGGATTATTCAGACATGAAAAAAGAAAAAAATCCATTATTACAATCATTAAATGGTCAATGGGAGTTTGCTTACAGCAAAAATGTTATGGAAAGACCTGTTGATTTTTATAAGGAAACATTTGATGCATCAGCATTCGATAAAATTATGGTTCCGGGACATATTGAACTGGCTGGATATGATAAAATACGTTACATAAACACTATGTATCCGTGGGAAGGAAAAGAGTACCACAGAGGAGCATATAGTATGGAGGCAACCGGAGCAGAAGAAGGAATGTTCTCAGAAGCACAGTACAATCCGGTAGGCTCTTATATCAAATACTTTGATTTGGATAAGAACATGTGTGGAAAAAGAATACATATCTGCTTCGAAGGTGTAGAAGAAGCTATGTATCTGTGGCTTAATGGTCAGTTTATAGGTTATGCAGAGGACAGCTTCACACCTTCTGAGTTTGATCTGACACCATATATTAAGGAAAAGGGAAATGTTCTGGCAGTGCAGGTTCATAAGATGAGCACAGCGGCATTTTTAGAGGATCAGGACTTTTTCAGATTTTTTGGAATTTTCAGAAATGTTACTTTGAAGGCAATTCCGGATGTTCATCTGGAGGATGTATGGTTCAAACCTGTGTTAAATCAAGATAATGAAAGCGGAAGCGTATCTGTCAGCATGAAGGTATCTGCTCCTGACAGTCAGAATGTAACTGCTGGCTTTATTTTAAAAGACAGAGAAGAAAATATATTAGTTGAGAAGTCATTACAGTTAAATAAAGAAAACAACCATTTGGAAGGCACGATTTGTGTTGACTTGGAAAGTGTCAAGCTGTGGGACAATCATAATCCATATTTATATCATGCTTATGTTGAGCTTAAAGCAGAGGATGGTTCACTGGCCGAGGTAATTCCTTATGATATCGGTTTCAGAAGAATAGAGATTATAGATAAAGTAGTCTATTTGAATGGAAAACGTCTTGTTATCACGGGAGTAAACCGTCATGAGTGGAATGCAAGAACAGGAAGATGCATTGGTATAGAAGACATGAAGGCAGATATATCATGTATGTTAAGAAACAATATTAATTCTGTGCGTACCTGTCACTATCCTGACCAGATACCATGGTACTATATGTGCGACGATGCAGGTATTTATGTGATGGCAGAAACAAATCTGGAGAGCCATGGCTCATTCCAAAAACTAGGGGCAATCGAACCGTCATGCAATGTACCGGGATCTATTCCACAGTGGAGAGATGCAGTGCTTGAGCGTGCAAAAAACAATTTCGAAACTTTTAAAAACCATACATCTATCCTTTTCTGGTCATTAGGAAATGAATCCTATGCAGGAGACGACATTGAGGCAATGAACGTTTATTTTGCCGAAAAGAAGGATGGAAGATTAGTTCATTATGAAAGCTCTTATTATAATAGGGCATATGAGGATACTATTTCTGATTTTGAGACCAGAATGTATGCAAAACCGGAGGATGTAGAGGAATACTTGAATAACAGTCCGAAAAAACCGTATATTTTATGCGAATTCATGCATGATATGGGAAATTCAATGGGTGGACTTGGCTCTTATATGAAGCTGATTGACAAATACGATATGTATCATGGCGGATTTATATGGGATTTTATTGACCAGGCAATTATGGTAAAAGATTCCGTTACAGGAAAAGATGTTTTACGCTATGGCGGAGATTTTGATGATAAACCGGCAGACTATGAATTCTCAGCAAATGGAATTGTATTTGCTGACAGGAAAGAAAAACCGGCAATGCAGGAAGTGAGGTATTACTATGGCTTATACAGATAAATTAAGAGTGGTCTATGGTGACTATACATTAGGTGTACATGGTGAAGGCTTTGATTATATTTTCTCTTATGCACAGGGGGGACTGGAATCTATCGTTAAAAATGGATATGAGTGGCTGTATCGTTGCCCAAAGCCTACTTTCTGGAGAGCGTTGACAGATAATGACAGGGGAAGCAAGTTCCATATTAAAAGCGGAAGCTGGCTTTCGGCAGATATGTTTATTGACTGTAAGGGAATACAGGTGATCATGGATGGCAAGGAGCAAAACCCATATGCACCTGATAATAACAGCTATGGCGGTGATGTTTATGCTGATGAAATTGTCGTAAAATATACATATGAGACCATAACAACTCCAGCGACAACTGTACTTGTAAGCTATACGGTTGACGTATCTGGAAAGATCCGTGTGGATGTACATTATAATGGAGTACAGGGGCTCCCTGAATTTCCTGTATTTGGAATGAGATTTATTATGCCAACATTGGCTGACAAATATTTATATAAGGGACTGTCTGGGGAAACATATCCTGATAGAAAGGCAGGAGCCAAAGAAGGAATCTATGAGATTAATGACCTGAGTCTTACACAATATCTTGTTCCGCAGGAATGTGGTATGAGAATGGATACAGAGTGGCTTGAAATTACAAGACATACGGCTCTTGATATCAGCAGGACAGATAGCTCATCACAGACACTGCGCATTGAAAAGAATGATGAAAAATTTGCATTTTCTTGTCTGCCTTATACCTCATCTGAGATTGAAAACGCTCTTCACCATGAAGAACTGCCACCGGCAAGAAGAACTGTTTTATGCATATATGGCGCAGTAAGAGGTGTTGGAGGTATCGACAGCTGGGGAACAGATGTGGAAGAGGATTATCGTATCAGTGCGGAGACTGATAAGGATTATTCTTTTACAATCTGTTAGTCATTCATTAAAAAGATAAGTATAGTGAAAAAATTGGCATTATAATATTGCTTTTGTCTTTTTATTATGTATTTCTGGCTCTGTATTCAGAAGGAGAACATCCTTTTTGCTTATGGAACAATCTACTGAAGTATAGTGGATTATTGTATCCGACAATTCCTGCAATCTCGTTTATAGAGTAGGATGTCGTTTCAAGCAGCACCTGTGCGTTTGTCATCCTTAGTGATGTGAGAAATTGTATTGGTGTATTACCGGTATATTTCCGAAAGCTCCTGATAAACCAGCTTATGCTCATACCAATTGATGAAGCATATTCCTCCACGTTAATAGCGCGGTTGTAGTTTGTATTGAAATATGTAATTGCTGTATCCATCTGGCTGTCAAGGAATTCATTTCTGATTACATGCTCAGTTGTTATTTTACGGTTAAATATAATCAAAAGGTGTCGTAGCAAAAGCATGAGCATTTCCTCATAATTGTCCTGACATCTTTGAAGCTCTGTAATAATCCTTTTGAAAACCTGTTCATATTCAAGAGACGTTCCAACATTAAAGACTCTTTTATTGTCTGTAAATCCGTATTTTCTTAAAGTGTTTTTTACGTCGCTTCCGGTAAAGTGAATCCAATATATCTGAGTCTTATCCTTACCATAAAATTCATATTTTTGAAGCTCTTTTGGGCGAAATAACACTATATGTCCTGCTGGAATGATAGTCTCATTTTCAGGATTGTCAAAGTGGAAATGAACAAGACCGGATGATATGTATATAATCTGGTAATCCAGTCTTCCTCTGGGCCTGTATGTAGGCATCTTAGGATGCTGTGACAGGCGATAGGTTCCGCAGCTTCCTACAATCAGAGGGCGGCTTTTATCTTTAAAATCTTTATGTGAATGATTCAAATATCCCGTGTTGATATACATTATACACCTCCGCTTGTATTGTAGCATTTTATGTATGCTTTGTCTATTTGCATTTATGGACAAAATGTTTAGAGCATGATATTGTGTATTGATTACGTTTCAAATGGAATTGAGTCAAATAGCTGTGAAACTGTAGTGTTTGAAAAGTATCATTTTGTGCATATTACAGCCTATTATGTTTATAGACAAAATTTGCACAAATATATAAAATTAGTATAGCTGTTAAAGATAAAACAAAGTAATTAATTGGAGGTTTTTCATGGAAGAAAAGACGTACTTAAAGTGGTACAACAAAATTGGTTATGGTTCCGGTGATATTGCAGGAAATGTAGTATATGCATTCCTGACATCCTTTGTTATGGTATATCTTACAGATACTATAGGACTTGCATCAGGAATCGTTGGAACATTAATCGCAGCATCTAAATTATTTGATGGTTTTACAGATGTTTTCTTTGGGTCACTTATTGATAAAACACATACAAAGCTTGGAAAAGCAAGGCCATGGATGATTTATGGCTATATAGGTTGTGCTTTGACACTTGTAGCAGTTTTTGCAATTCCTACAAGCTGGGGCAGGACTGCTCAGTATGCATGGTTCTTTATAGCATATACATTATTGAATGGTGTATTTTATACAGCAAATAATATTGCATATTCTGCACTTACTTCGCTGGTAACAAAGAACAGCAAAGAGCGTGTACAGATGGGCTCTTACCGTTTTATTTTTGCCTTTTCAACAAGTCTTATAATTCAGTCTATAACAGTTGCATTTGTTGATGTATGCGGTGGAGGTGCTGCTGCATGGAGATTTGTAGCTATTATTTATGCAGTGATAGGTCTTGTAGTAAATACGATTTCAGGATTGTCGGTTAAGGAGCTTCCGGAAGAGGAGCTTAACTCCGGAATAGAGAACGATGAAGATAAGAAGTATGGTCTTGTTCAGGCATTTAAGCTGCTTGTTAAGAATAAGTACTATATGATGATTTGTGGAACTTATATTTTGCAGCAGTTATACAGTGCTATGATTGGGGCAGGTATTTATTATTGTACATGGGTTCTTAAGAATAAAAATCTGTTTGGTGTATTTGCGTGGGCTGTAAATATTCCTCTTATAATAGCACTTATTTTCACACCAACTCTTGTCGGAAAGTGGAAAGGAATGTATAAGCTTAATAAACGTGGATATATTCTGGCTACGATAGCAAGAGCACTTGTCATTGTAGCAGGATACATGGGAAGCGTTCCACTGATGATGCTGTTTACTGCAGTTGCAGCATTAGGACAGGGACCTTGGCAGGGAGACATGAATGCAGTAATTGCCGAGTGCTCTGAGTATACTTACCTGACTCAGGGAAAGAGAGTAGATGGAACTATGTATTCATGCACATCACTTGGAATCAAAATTGGTGGTGGAATTGGAACAGCTATTGTAGGATGGCTGCTTGAAATCAGTGGTTATGTAGGTACAAATGCGACTCAGCCGACATCTGCAATTACTATGCTTCAGGTAATGTATTTATGGTTACCATTTGTATTTGAGATTCTTATTACAATTCTTCTTTCAAAGATGAATGTAGAAGCTGCAAATGAAAAGCTTAGAAGAGAAAAAGGAATTGAATAATTATCGTATAATATGGGAGAGATGATCTGAGTGCATTTAACGTATGAAAACACAAATGAAGAGATTATTGCAGTAAAGCGGAAGCCACGGCACCAGCCACCACATCTGCATAATGCAATGGAAATTGTATGCGTTACGAAAGGAACATTAGAGCTTGGTGTAGGACAGGAGCTGTATCACATGGAAACAGGTGATATAGGAGTAGTATTTCCTGATGTTATACATCATTATCAGGTGTTTTCATCAGAAGTCAATGAGGCGGTTTTTATTAATGCTCCACAAATGATTTTTGGTAGATTTGAAAATGTACTGCGGAATAAGGCTCCACAATATCCTGTTGTAAAAAGTGATGTTATTCCGGATGAAGTGTACAGAGCAGTGGAATCCATAATAGATACCGGGCAGAATGATATATGGGTTGTTCAAGCTTATTTACAGATTATACTTGCAAGATGTATTCCGATGATGAAATTGGTGGAAAAGAGCAAAATTGGCAGCGATGATATAATATACCGCACCGTATCATATATTTCTGCCAATTTTAATAAGAGTATATCGCTTGATGGAATGGCACATGACCTTGGCGTGAGCAAATTTTCATTATCAAGATTATTTTCAAAGACATTCCATAGCAGTTTTAATCAATATGTGAATGAGGCGCGTCTGGGGTATGCCTGTCAGAGAATTGAAACTACAGATGATACCCTGACAGAAATCTCGATGGACAGTGGTTTTGGAAGTCTTAGAACCTTTAATCGTGTTTTTAAAGAAAAATATAGATTGACACCAAGCGAGTATAGAAATAAATTACAAAAATGATAGAACATTCCATTATTGAGTTTAAGTAATTTCTAATGTAATTTAATGGTGTATGCATTACTTAGTGGGTATGGCATACACCATTTTTATTGGAGTCAAATTATTCATAAATCGTATTATTTCAAGTAAAGTAATTTCAAATTGCGGATTTGCAAGGTCAAGTTGGTAGATGTTATGAATGAAAAAATGTATTATAATAATACATAAATATAGAGGGAGGAGATGCAAGATATGACATTTGCTGAAAAATTACAGAAGTTAAGAAAACAAAATGGATTATCACAGGAACAATTGGCAGAAAAACTGAATGTATCCAGACAGGCTGTTTCTAAATGGGAGATGGGAACAATTCCTGATATGGAGAATATGGTTAAGCTTGGAAGATACTTTGACTGCTCATTGGATTATCTTATGAATGAAGAGATGGAGAACAATACAAAAAGCCAACAAAGTCTTAAAATAGAGAATAAAAATTTAGCTTGGAAATGTGTTGCGACAGGGCTTATGATTATAGGTATAGTACTTTCTTTGCTGATGCCATTGTTTGCAAAAATGTATCAGGGATTTGAATTTTCGAATTTTCATCAGTGTTTTACTGATTCGTGGAGATATATTTTTAAATTCCCATTACTGGGGATTTTGTTGATAGCATTGTTATGTTTTTTTACAGGAATAGTATTATTTTTAATGAAGAGATATAAGGGCACATCGTAAGATGGAAGCACCAGAGACGCAGGGGAAACGAACAGTATTTATGATACTGGTTT
>ENA-OPNJ01000524-OPNJ01000524.1-human-gut-metagenome-genome-assembly--contig:-NODE-524-length-17721-cov-6.536171_pt1 | contig 17721 bp, 13 predicted proteins | sample MGYA00241535_ERZ501767 | MGnify/ENA primary metagenome ERZ501767 (study PRJEB25962, sample SAMEA2042564) | human gut metagenome | biome: human gut; feature: human-associated habitat; material: faeces...
AGGTCGGAAAACGAAAGTAGGAAGAAAACTACTTCGTTTTCCTCCTACTCGATTGAAGTCGTATAAGGTTTATTTGATGAACTGCTCTTTCAGACGTTCGATCTTGGCGTCTGCGTCATCGCCTTTGGCACCGAAGTAGAATTTGATTTTCGGCTCTGTGCCGGAAGGGCGTACGGAAACAACGTCGCCGGACTCGTCGAAGAACTGGAGCACATTGGATGAAGGAAGACCTGTCTCATCTGTCTTGAGGTAGTCCACAACCTTGGTGACAGGCGAACCTATGAGAGATGCAGGAGGGCATTGTCTCATATCTGCCATGATCTTCTGGATTTCCTCAGCGCCGCTCTTTCCCTTGCGGACAAGTGATGTGAGACCTTCCTTGCGGTAACCGTACTCCTGATAGATCTTCTGGAGGAGCTGGTAGATGGTCATGCCCTGGTCTGCAGCCCATGCGGCACACTCCGCAACCATTGAGCAGGCTATCTGTGCATCCTTGTCACGGACATACTGGCCCACATTGAAACCGTAGCTCTCCTCGCCGCCGCAGATGAACTCGCCGCATTTCTCATTGCGCTTGACCACTTCAGCTATGTATTTGAAACCGGTCAGGACATTGTAGATCTTCACACCGAAACTCTTTGCGATTTCAGAGAGAAGTTCTGTCGTGACAATGGTCTTGACAATGTATGTGTTCTCATTCAGTTTGCCGAGTTCCTTCCATCTTGTGAGAATATAGTAGGTGAGCACGGCGCCGGTCTGGTTGCCGTTGAACTGAACCATCTTACCGTCATTGTCACGAACTGCGATACCCATGCGGTCTGCGTCAGGATCGGTGGCCAAAACAATGTCGGCACCCTCGCGGTCAGCTACTTCAAGGGCCATTTTCATCGCTGCAGGCTCCTCAGGGTTAGGTGATGCCACAGTCGGGAAATTGCCGTCACTCACATCCTGCTCCGGAACGTGGTAAACGTGCTCGAATCCCAGCCTGTGAAGGCACTCCGGTACAAGCCTAACGCCGCATCCGTGAAGCGGAGTGTAAACGAACTTGAGATCAGGATGACGCTTGCGGGCGTCCGGTGTAAGCATAAGTGAGAGAATGTCGTGCAGATATTTTTCGTCCACATCCTTGCCCATCAGTTCGATTTCACCACAATCCTCGTCCGGTGTGAACCTTACCTGTGCAGGGTCGGTAATCTTGGTGACTTCTGCCACAATGTCCTTGTCAACCGGAGAAGTGATCTGTGCGCCGTCTGACCAGAACACCTTGTATCCGTTGTATTCCTTAGGGTTATGTGAGGCGGTTACCATCACGCCTGCAATCGCGCGTTTTTCCCTGATGGAATAGCTGAGTTCAGGTGTAGGCCTGATGTTGTCGAAAAGGAACACGTGCATTCCATTGGCAGACATCACGTCAGCGGTGATTTTTGCGAACAGCTTGCTGTTGTTACGGCTGTCGAATGAGATGCAGACACGCACATCATTCGGATTGATAGGGTCGCCGTATGCGTCCTTGCACTCAGCCGCGTGGGCCTTGATGTAGTTTGCAAGTCCCTGGGTGGCCATTCCTACAGTGTATTTGTTCATCCTGTTCGTGCCGACTCCCATAATGCCACGAAGTCCTCCGGTGCCGAATTCCAGGTTTCTGTAGAATGCATCCTCGAATCCTGCCGGATCATTGTTTCTCAGTTCAATGACCTTGCTTTTGGTTTCCGGATCAAAGTCACCGGTAATCCAGCTCTGTGCTACTTCCTTAAAATCTTTAGCCATAACTATATAGTTTTATTCTAATGTCCAACGCTATGCGGTCCGCCTTTGCAGACCATCCGCAAAAATAGTAATCTTTCCCCTTAAATGAAAATGATTGTACGGCCTGTCCTGTGGAAAAATAAAAAGAGATTGCTATCTTCGCTGAAAACTTATACGAAATGAAACAGATATCTACACAGAATGCTCCTGCAGCAATCGGACCTTACAGTCAGGCAATAGAAGTCAATGGATTTGTTTATGCATCGGGACAGCTTCCGATCAATCCTGCTACCGGTGCATTCCCTGAAGGCGGAGTGAAGGAGCAGACCAGACAGTCGATACTGAACGTGAAGGCCATTCTCGAAGAAGCCGGACTTGCTCTGTCCAATGTCGTAAAAACCACTGTCTATCTTACTGATATGGGCGATTTTGCGGCAATGAATGAGGTCTATTCACAGTTCTTCGCACAGCCGTTCCCTGCTCGTAGCGCGATTGCTGTAAAAGCATTGCCGAAGGGTGCGCTTGTGGAGGTAGAAGTCGTAGCTGCAAGAGGCTGACACTCAGATGACTCTCGAAGAGTTCATAATATCACATTCGGAAGATGATACATCCCGCCTCATATTGGGGCGGGACAAATGGCCTGACGTGGACGTGCCTCTGGCCGTAAACATTATCGAGTGCAGAAGGAAGATCCGTCAGAAACTCCCGGAATGGTATGCGGTTCCTGGCTTGATTTATCCGGACAGAATCTGTGCGGAACAGTCAAGTTCTTCATTTACAGCGAATTATAAGGCGTCTGTTGCTGGGCGGATATTGAGTTCCGTCGCTGCGGAAGGCAGGCGTATTGCAGACCTCACCGGAGGTCTGGGCGTGGACAGCCTTGCCTTTTCATCAGTTGCCGACAAGGTGCTGTACAATGAAATGGAGCCTTCCAGGGCATCTGCCGCCAGACATAATTTCCCGTTGCTCGGTGCACAGGATATTGTCGTGACAAGTCATTGTGTATCAGCAGAGAACGATGCGGTATGGGCGGAACTGAAAAGTTTCGGTCCGTCGCTCATATACATGGATCCCGCGCGCCGTTCCTCATCCGGAAGCAAGGTGTTTCTGCTGGAAGACTGCAGCCCGGATGTCTTGACATTGACCCGAAGACTCTTCGACATAGCGCCGAATCTGCTCATCAAGCTTTCGCCGATGGCGGATATATCAATGCTGGTGAACCGTTTGCGCTCAAGCGGAGCATTCACGAAGGAAGTGCACGTCGTGGCGCACGCGGGGGAATGCAAGGAACTGCTGCTGTGGCTTGTGCCAGACACGCGCGAAGAAGGGCTCAGCACCAGGCTCATCGTCAATGAAAATGGTTCATTGATAGAACCTTCCGGTGAAGTCTCGATTCCGCTGTTCCTGGAAAACGAGGATCACCTCAGCCGGATGAAATACATTTTCGAGCCAGGCAAGGCATTGATAAAAGCGGGGATTTTCAATGAAATAGGCTCTCTGTTCTCTTCCGGTCCGGCATCTATGCTGAAGGCCGGGAAGTCCACGCATCTGTATCTGTACGGAGAAGGAATGTCGTTTGACATTGACCCGAAAAACTTCGGCAAAGTCTATGAAATCATCGGATGGGAACATCTGGACAAGCGTGCGATAAAGGCGTTTGCGTCTAAATATCCGGCAGCGGAAGTGACCGCGCGCAATATCCCTATGACGAGCGATGAACTCCGGCGTAAACTGAAATGCCAGTCCGGCGGGGATGTGCACATTTTCGGTCTGCGGCTTGATTTTACCGCCGCTGTGACATCTTCTTATCTTTTCGCTGCACGGAGATCATCCGCTTTGGAACTGAACAGATAAAGTCCGATGAATGTCAGCAAGGCATTGATAATCAGAAGCTCATAACTGAACTGGTATCCTCCGAACCAACGCTCAGAGTTGAGCTGGAGCACCAGGCAGACAGCCGGAGCTGCAATGGAAATCCACGGAACGCATCTGTCTTTGGTTCTGCGTTTCGTGAGGATTCCGAAAGCGAACATTCCGAGAATCGGGCCGTAGGTGTAACTTGCCAGCTTATATACGGCATCGATGGCGCTCGTGTTGTTTATGAAATTGAAGACCGCGATGGTCAATCCCATGCACACGGCCATGCCTATGTGAACCTTTTCCCTCATTGACTTTACCTCTTTTTCCGATTTGCCGGCAGTGCCGAGAATGTCCACGGTGAAAGATGTGGTCAATGCTGTCAATGCAGAGCCTCCGGCGGCGTAAGAGCAGGAAACCAGGCCGACCACGAATACGATTCCGACTACGGCCGGGAGAAGTCCGCTTGTGGCGACTGCCGGGAAGAGCGTGTCCCCTGTCGCGTCAATGCCATTGGCCCCGGCGAAGAAATACAGAAGTACTCCGAGCGTGAGGAACAGGAAGATTACGACAGTCTGGAGCAATGCGCTGGTAATGATGTTCTTCTGGGAGTCGCGGAAATTCTTGCAGGTGAGTGAGCGCTGCATCATGTCCTGGTCGAGCCCCGTCATTGCTATAAGCGTGAACATGCCTCCGAAGAACTGCTTGAAGAAGTATTGCGGATGGTCAGGGTCGTCGAAATAGAATATCCTGGACATGTCGCTGCCTGCTACCGCCTCGCACATCGAGCCGAACGTGAAGCCGAGAGACTTGCTGATGAAGATGGTGCAGAGGGCGATGGAGACTATCATGCAGAATGTCTTCAGAAAGTCAATCCAGATTACGGCCTTGACTCCGCCACGGAATGTGTAGGCGATGAGAATCAGCACGGTTACAGCAACATTGACCAAGAACGGCAGGCCTAACGGGCCGAACACCATCATCTGCAAGGCAATGCATACGAGGTACAGTCTGACCGATGCTCCCAACATCTTGGAAATGAAGAAGAACCAGGCTCCGGTGCGGTAGGAAGAAAGGCCGAACCGGTTTTCCAGATAACCGTAGATGGAGACGAGGTTCATCCTGTAGAACAGCGGTATCAGAACGAATGCTATAACTATCTGTCCTGCAATGAATCCCAATGCCATCTGCATATAGCCGAATCCGGATGTGGCCACCATTCCCGGGACAGAGACGAATGTCACTCCGGACATGGCTGAGCCTATCATGGCAATTGCGACCACATACCAGGACTGCTTGCGGTTGCCGCTGAAGAAGCCGGCGTTGTCGGATTTCCTTCCGGTGAACCAGGAAATGAACAGGATTACCGCAAAGTATGCTGATATCACTGTGATTATGGCTGCAGGTGTCATTGCTGATTATTTTTTAAGTTTCTGATTTTTAGGGTTTTCGAGAAGTTCTATGTCCGTTACGGAGACAATGTCTCCATCAACATTGAACTTGATGTCGCAGCCGAGGAACGGCATTCCGTATATCCGCTCCGGGTCATGGGCATATTGCGGTATCGGTTTCTGGGCAAGCGCCTTCACGAGCATTGACAGCAAATGTGTGTCCCGTGAACCGCTAAGGCGGCGGAACTTCTCTTTCAGTTCTTCAGGGAAGACCACGTCCGCTTCTTTCCATTCTGTCTCGTCAGTGAATCCGGATGCTGCGCCGGGATGGCTGTCAGTGTATGATACATAAGGCTTTATGTCGTAGATCGGAGTTCCGTCCATGAGGTCGGCGCCGCTTACGGTGATGACGGGACCATCGTTTTTGTCTATGTCAATGCTGATGATTCTTGCTGATGACAGTCCGAGCCCGTTCGGCCGGAAAGGGGAGCGTGATGCGAAAACGCCGATTCTCCTGTTGCCTCCGAGTCGTGGCGGGCGTACCGTCAGTCCCCATTGGCCTTCATTGCCTGAAAAGCCCCAGATTATCCACAGATATCCGAATCCATCCAGTCCACGCACCGCTTCCTCTTTGGCAAACTCCGGAGTGAAGACGATTTTTCCCTCCAATTCGTCAAGTATTCCGCTTTGGCGTGGAATTCCGAATTTGGAGGTGAATGGTGACCTGAAGTATGCGACAGGAGTGATTTGCGTCATTTTTTCCATTCGTGTCGGTTTGCAGGCCCAAATTTACGGAAAACTTTTAGTAAATTCACGTTCCAATCTTTTTTCGTCTTATGAACATTGACAAGACTTTGCTTGCGGCAGCGGTTGCCGCTTTACTGATGATGGTGACGGTTCCTTCCTGCCACAGGAAGACTGAAACGCCTGTACTTGAGGGTAATGATACCATTTATCCGCTCGGGTTCTGTACTGATTCGTTCGCCTTGGAGGAAGGTGTGCTTAAGAACGGAGAGATTTTCACGTCTCTGATGTCGAGGCTCGGAATGAAGCCTCAGGATGCGATGTCTCTTGTCAATGCGACTGACTCTGTTTTCAATCCGAGGAAGATGCGTGCCGGCAATACGTGGCAGGCTTATTACAGCGGATGCGATTCTTCTGTCAATGTTCTGGAATATGTTGTCTATCATCATGACAAGATAAATATGACGGTGCTCAAGTGCACGGCTCCTTTCTCGGCATGGAAGGTCGTGAAGCCTGTGGACCATACGCTCAAGTATTCCAATGTGCTCATTTCCTCGTCGCTCTGGAATGATATGCGCCGCTGCGGTGCGCCTCAGATGCTGATTCTGCATTTGGAAGATATCTATGCCTGGACAATCGACTTCTTCTCCATCCAGCCAGGCGACAGGTTCAGTGTCGTGTACAATGAGTCGTCCTGCGAGGGTGAGGTGATAGATATTGACACGGTTTATTATGCCGAGTTTGAGCACGACGGTAAATGCTATCCGGCAATCCGTTTTGACCAGGGAGATGGCGGAAATCTGTATTGGAACGAGAAGGGGGAGAGTATGAGGAAGGCATTTCTCAAGGCTCCGTTGAGGTTCTCCCGAATCAGTTCCGGCTTCTCCTATCACAGAAAGCATCCTGTTACCGGTCGCGTGAGGGCTCATACGGGTGTGGATTATGCAGCTCCTACAGGTACTCCTGTCATGTCCATCGGTGACGGCACGGTGATAAGCAAAGGCTGGAGCGGTGGTGGCGGAAACACTGTCAAGATTCGTCACAATTCCGTATATACGACTTCATACATGCACTTGTCGCGTTATGCGGCCGGTCTGAAGACGGGTGACAGAGTACGTCAGGGCGATGTCATCGGCTATGTCGGCTCGACAGGCTTGTCCACAGGACCACATCTGGATTTCCGCGTATGGAAAAACGGCACGCCTATCAATCCGCTCAAGATGGAGTCGCCAAGCGCCGAGCCGATCGCCCCGCCCAACATCCCGGCCCTCGACTCCGCCTACATCTTCCAGTCCACCCGCCTCCGCACCTGGCTCGCTGAGCCCGACAGTACCGCTGGACCTGGCACTACTGCAACTCTCGAATAATCAGCACTTTAGCTTCTTGATAAGATTGAAGATTCGAACAAACCGAACAACGAGACGATAGATGTGGTGTCGAAATGGTTTGGAACAGTCCATCAAGAAAATAAGAAGTTAATTCCAAGTCCAGAATCTCAAAAGCGGGGATAATCGTTGAGGGTAGCTAATCACTTTTTACAAGAATAATAAATAACTTTGTCCTTGTTATGCGTCATATTGAGAAATACATATTCGGCCTTATCATAGCATTCTGCTTGTGCTCGTGTTTCCACACAAGCAATGTGGCTATGGTGCTGGACAGGGCAGAAATGTATCTTGCCACATCACCGGACAGTGCCTTTGTTCAATTGGATTCGATTGACAGGAGTATGCTGAAAACAAAGGAACTGCAGGCAAGGCACGCACTGTTGTACTCCTGTGCTCTGGAGAAGGTGGGCATTGAAGTATATAACGACAGCATCATCCATATCGCCCTCGATTATTATTCTTCAGTTGGAGACAGCAAGAACGTGCAGAAAGCCCAGGAATGCTTGGACCGCATCAATGAGAATGCCAGTATGCTGACTCCATCTGACACATTGAAAATCCAAAACGCCAGAATCATTGAAGAACGGTATCTGGACAAGATGACACTCGTCGAGAAGGACAACAGCATCCGTATAATCGTTATTCTTTCCCTGCTGTTTCTGGCTATAATGATATTTATTATCCGGCATGTCGTGAGGAAACTGAAGTCCCGCCCCGACGATAAGGCAATGGCCGTAATTCGGCAACGTCTTTCTGTCCTTGACAGAGTAATAGCTTCACGCATTTCATCTGACGACAAACTCTACCGCAGTTCTGAAGAAGAGATTGAAGTTTTGATGTCCGACCGGGAAGAATTTCTCCGCTCCACGAAAATTGTCTTTGAGGAAAGCCATCCAAAGTTTATTGCTTACCTTCAGGACAAAGAACTTACTGACTGGGAAATTGGTTATTGCTGCCTCTATACCCTCGGTCTGAAAGGAAAGGATATCGGCGAGTACATCCAGAAGAAACGGCATTACATCATCAGCCACGAAATCCGCCAGAAACTTGGGCTCGACGAGCACGATACCAATATCAGCATCTATCTGAGGAACCTTCTTCTGGACTTGGAACGCTGATGTAAAACTTTCCGAAGTCTTACAGGACGAGCAATCTTTATCTAACATTGAGTATCAGCCATATACGAGCAGATATTCTTGCTTAGTCCCGAATCATGTAAAACTATTTCAGGGTAATTTTGTCTTCGACAAATACACGGAAACGCAATGAAAACAAAGACAATCATCCTTACAGCTGCAACTCTGGCCATAGGCCTCACCGCCAGGGCCCAGGAATCGGGAATCGCCCAGCCGGACTCCCTGGGCACCATTCAGAATCTCAAAGAAGCCACCGTAGTGGCCCGGCAGGAGCTGATCAAGACCGATGCCGACAAACTCACCTATAATGTCCAAGCCGATCCACAGGCAGAAGGCGGCAACCTGATAGACATCCTCCGGAATGTGCCGATGCTCAGCATCAACGGTGAGGACAAAGTGTTGCTCAACGGCTCATCAGACTATAAGGTCCTCGTGAACGGGAAACCTACCGGAATGTTGGCCCGCAACTTCGACCAACTCGTCAAGAGCATACCGGCTTCCTCCATCAAGGAAATACAGGTCATAACCAATCCGCCCGTAAAATACGATGCTGAAGGCATAGGTGGCATCATTAACATTGTGATGGTCAAACGGCTTAAATCAGGCTATAGCGGCTCGCTCAGCGCGCAAGCCGCCTCTTTGGGTTCCGCAGGCGGAAGCGGATACCTCAATACCCTGCTTGGAAAATTCACCATCAGCGCCAATGCCAGCGGAATGTGTTTTCCAAACCCTATACCCCATGGTATAACTGATATTGAAAACTACACGAGCGAAGAATATCATTATCATAACCTGACATTTGACAGTAAAAATATATTCTCTTCCGGTGCATTCTCTCTGGAAGCGAGCTATGAACCGGACACATTGAACCTCATCACTCTGTCAGGATGGGCAAATTTTCAAAAGATGCTGGCAGAGAACGATGCTACTGAAACTTTCTGGAATACCGACCTTGTCAAGACGATAGAAATGCAGGAGCTTACAGAGCGGACGAACCGATACAATACCTTCTCCGGTGAACTGGCTTATCAAAAGAACTTCCGGAACGATGGAGGCATACTGACATTCAGCTATTCAATCGACGGAAATCCGAACAGTACGGACAACCACGTCACAGTAGTACCTGTCCTGGGAAGCACGGATTACCACCGTCACTCTTTCAATACCGCGCATACTATCCAGCAAATTGGCCAGATTGACTATTTTAGCAGCCTCAAGAATAAACATCTGATAGAAGCAGGTGCAAAATATACTCTGCGCTCCCACGTGGCAGATTCTCAGGATGAAGTATGGAACTTTGAATCGAATCAATGGGACATTGATAATTCCAATGTCAATGACCTGGACTATAAGCAACACGTATTCGCCGCCTATGCCAGCTACGGCTACAAGTTTGCAAAAGTCACGCTGAAAGCCGGTGCACGCTTGGAATACACACTGAACCGTGGTATCTCCAAAAGTCCATCAGGGAACATTGAGTTTGACAACAGCAATTTCAACATTGTACCTTATTTTAACGCTGCCTGGCAGATTGATTCCAGAAATATGCTCTCCGCTTCATACACACGCCGTCTGGGACGCCCGAGCGTTGACTATCTCAACCCTTATATTTTTGAAGAAACTCCTTATAGCAAGATGCGCGGCAATCCAGACCTGAGAACGGTCGTTTCCGATGCCATCACACTCACATATCGCACAAGCGGTGATAGCTGGGACTTGACGGCAAGGACTTACGGCAGCCTATGCAACAACAAGATTGAATATCTTTCAAATGTCTATCCGGACGGCATCAAGATTTCCACCTATGAGAATGCCGTAAAATATAACCATATTGACGAAATGTTGAGTTTCAACTGGAGCCCGGGCAAACGATTCTCGCTTCAGGCATCTGCAAAAGTCGGATACAACTATTTCTATGCGCCATCATTGGGCCAGAAAAATGACGGTATCGAATGGGCTTTCGATATAGGTACCAACATTGTACTATGGAAAGCAGCGTCAGCCTATGCCTCTGGCAGCATTTCCGGAGGAGAAGCCACCCTGCAGCGCACATATCACGGAGTCGATTATATATACTCACTCGGCCTGAGACAGGGCTTCCTCCAGAACCGTCTTATTCTGTCAGCCACAGCTAGTATGCCCTTCCAGAATCGATACTATGGTCCAACGCGTGACACATATACAGAAACCTACTACCAGCATAACAAATACTGGTATAACCCACGCCAATTTCGGCTCAGCCTCACCTGGCGTTTCGGCAAGACAAGCATAAATCTCAAGCGCACAAAGAAAACAGAAATAAGTGATAAGTTATAAGCCAACTTGTTTCCAGTCCATCCGTCACTATTGAGGTTGTGGAACTTCCACTCTATAAATTTGTGGGAATCAAATGAGGATCAATGTGGGAACTTTTTGGAAAAATAAACGCCCCTGAGATACTCTCAAAGGCGTTTTAAGAGGTGCCTAGCGGAATCGAACCGCTGTAGCAGGTTTTGCAGACCTGTGCCTAACCGCTCGGCCAAAGCACCGTTTGGGATTACAAATGTAGGTATTCTTTTTGGATTGCCCAAATATTTGTTGCAAATCTTCACAAAATCTTTATAATTTGTCACGGCTCTTTCATTTAAAACTGGCGCGGACTCTCAAAGAAGCTGTTATTTTATAGCGCCCATTCTGATGTTTTTTCCCTTATCTCATGATTTTTCGATGCCGCTTGGGCTGTTGAATAAATCTGTGTAATCTTCTGATTTTTAACGAAATACGGCAAACAAAAAATTGGTCAAGTGACGTATTTTTCGTAACTTTATAAAGTGATAATCAAGAAGTTACACGAGAAATGAAGTCACCTGACCAAGTAAGTCTTGCCTGCGCATATGCGCCGAAGCGGACTACAAAATTACAAAATTAATCCAGATTTCAAGGCAGTATTCTGGGAGAATTGATGAATTTCGCATCCTCAGTCCCCGATTTCCGAAGGACCGGCAAGGGGAACATCCGTCACCGCATGGCCGACATCATTATGCTGATGATACTCGGACGCACCTCCGGCCGTGTCGGCCGTGCCGAGATAATAGAGTTCGGCAGGCACAATCTCGACAGATTCCGCAAGATGGGTATGCTCAGAAACGGTGTTCCGTCAGAGGCGACACTGTGCCGTATTGAAAACGGCATGGACGAGACTGCCCTGGCCGACAGGATGCAGGAATTTGCGCTGATTTACCATAATAGACTGCTTAATGACAGCGACATGGAGATAATCTGTGTGGACGGCAAGGCCGAGCGCGGCAGCGTCTTGGAGAACGGCAGCAATCCGGACATCGTGTCGGCATATTCTCCTTCCACAGGCATCACTTTGGCCACGGAAGCCTGTCAGGAAAAGAGCAACGAGATAAAGGCCGTGCCGCGGCTGCTCGACAAGATAGACGTGGCTGGGAAAATACTCACCGCCGACGCCATGTCCATGCAGAAGGACATCATCGACTGCATCAGAAAGAAAGGAGGAGACTTTCTGATAGAGCTCAAGGCCAACCAGCGGGCGCTGTTCTACGGGGTGGAGGACGGGCTCAGAAAGAAAACGCCGCTGCATTCCTACACGGACGGTCCAGAGTTGGGGCACGGAAGAATCGAGACACGCACATACCGCATTCATGACGGGCTGGATCTGATAGCGGACAGCCGGAAGTGGGGCGGAAATATGACCGTCGTGGAATACGAGTCGGATGTGGTCAGGAAATCGACGGGGAGGTGCACCGTAGAGAAACGGCTGTATGTGACAAGTCTGCCGGTGGACACTCCGCTGCTTGGCGCTATAGTGCGCACGCACTGGTCCATAGAAAGCATGCACTGGGGACTGGACGTCAATCTCAAGCAGGACAGAATCAGACGGCGGTCAGGCAAGTCGGCCCGCAACCTCGACACGATACAGAGGATAGTCCACTCCGTGTTCTCCATCTGGAGGCGACTGCGGAAAAAGAGGGCAGACAAAAGAAAGGGTATGGCTGAAATCATGAGTCACGTCTCCGCGAGCTTCACGAAACTCATGTGCTTCCTGTGCCAAAATGAAGAAAAACAAGATTTTGACGACAAGATAAATAGTTAATACACAATATCATTACTGTCCGGTAAAAGTTTCGGACGATTATTATAAAGTTTAACAATTAAACAAATTTGGTTCGGTTGAATCATCAAGTTCATTGACAATATTGCAGTTAGGTTTTGCAAAGAGGTCTCTGAGATGGTTTGTATCTGTAAGTGAGATACTTACAATCTGCAACATCTCATAAATTGACCGTTCAACATTCATCTTCTTCTGTACAATGGCCATCATGCAATAGGCAATAATTGCTGAGTAAATCTGTATGCGGACTGCATTTTCAGACGTACCCCAGAACTTTTTTATCTTCAGATGTTGCTTAATCCATTTGAAGAATAGCTCGATTTGCCATCTGTTGTGATATAGTTCAGCAACCATTACTGGACTGATAGTCAGAGCATTGCTAAAGAATATAAGCTTCTTCTTGCTGTCCTTATCAAAGTAGATTACTCTACGGATCTTGTCAGGATACTTCTCCATTGTCAGTTGACCTGCCATATAGCCGATGGCATCTGACTGGATGCCTGATTCGGGTGGGAATCGGCACTTCCACTTCATTGGTTTGAGGTCGTTGTTTGTCTTTCCTCGGATGACAAAGTAGGCTCCAATGCTTTCGATGTTATGGAGACGTTTGAAATCATTGTAACCTCTGTCGTAGATGTAGAACGAGTTCTCTTCATAAGGAATGAAATCCATTGCTTTTGTATCATGGATCTTTGCTGGTGTTATGTGAAAAAAGGTGGGTATTTGCGTCTCAAGATCATACAAAGTGTGTATCTTGATTCCTCCTTTCCTCTTTCTGAACAGAGCCCATTCAAAGGTGTTCAGGCATAAGTCAACTGTCGTAGAATCAAAGGCATAGACGTTTCCATTCAGCTTGAGGATGTCAACGATTCTGCATCGTTGAGCCTCCGAGATGACTTTGTATGCAAACTCCTCGAAAATGCGATAATCCCGCCTCGTGTTGCCATCTGCAAGAGTGCTCTTGGCAGCATGCTTGCCAAATCCAAGGTGATAAGCTTTGGATGCATGTGCCTGGGTTGCCAGAACAACATCTCGAAGACTTTCACGGTTGGATAGCTGACCGAACATCAATACGCAAAGTTGGTTATAGCAGGTGAACTGCTTGACATATTTGTCACCACCATATTTCCTTGCGAGATAGTTGAAATCGTTGCGATCGAGGAAGTCTAGGATCTGAGAGAACACGTATTTTCCTTGATTCATATGCCATTCTACGTTAGTCTGGCAAAGATAAATTCAAATCGGTTGACTCGAAAAACCTCTATAACTACCTAACTTTCAATATTTTCAAAGAGCTTTTATGATTTTTTACCGGACACTAATGACACAATATGAGAAATATACCCGGCTCGCAGGGGAACCGGGTAAGGGGCTTTATGGGATTTCTTTCATTTTAAATGAAAGAGCCGTGATTTATTGCTAGAAATCAGAAATTTGAGTCTATCTTTTGTCAAATCATTTGTTAAGAATCAGCTTTATTTAATACCATTATTTACAAGCATTTTCAGCACTCGACTTGGCACTGGGTTCAAATCTATTTTTCCGGCTTCTGCATTCTGTGTAACAACTATTCTTTCTTTAATTTAATTTCCTTTATATCGAGAAAAACTCGTAAATTTGTTTTGTTTTAAGGTTTGACGAAGATTTTATGGTCACAAAGGACAATGATAAACAATCGTATCCAAGGTACTCAATGCATAAGTATTGGGGGAAAAAGCCTGCGGCTGCTGTTAAGCCACTCATAAGTGAATACACCTCAAATGGAGATGTTGTCTTAGATCCATTTTCTGGTTATGGCGTATTTTGTTGTGAGGCTTATATCGCTGGTCGCTCTGTAATAGCAAACGACCTAAATCCTATTGCAAATTTTATAGCTTCCACTCTTTTTGAAAAACATATTGATATAAACAAGGTAAATCGTATATGGGAACAAATTCTCAAGGAGTTTAAGCCTTTCGTTGAGGAGTGGTATAATATTAGTATTGATGGTACTATCATTACGCCAATTTCAATTTTGCGTTCTTCAGACAATAAACCGTTAAAACTCACGTATAAAAGTGGAAGGAATACGATAACGTTTGATATACCGCAGGACCTTGCAAATGCATTTCTTCAGAAAGAGAATAATTCTTTCATTTCTGATTGGTATCCTAATGAAGAGGTGATACCTAATTCACGTATCTCGGCAACACAGGGCATGTGTATTGGGGATCTCTTTACTAAAAGAACGCTATCATGCCACGCACGACTTCTTTCTCTAATAGAAAAATATGCAGATGGCAATGAGAAAGACTTGTTTCTTCTGGCTTTTACTGCAAATCTAGCAAATTGTTCAAAGCTGGTACCACCAATTAAGAGTCGAGGAGATATTGCACAGGGCGCATGGATGACAGGTTTCTATATTGGAGAGACATATATTGAAAATAATGTACTTCATTACTATACAAATCGTCTGAATAAAGCCATTAAGGGCAAGGAGGATTATCTATCCTGTTTCAAAGACGCTGTCAATCTGTTTTCGCCTGGCGCGGAAGTGCATGACTCGTTTTATAAAATCTCAAACGATGATGCAAAGCATCTGAAAATTGAGGACAACTCAATAGATTACGTATTTACAGATCCGCCATACGGTGACACTGTTCCATATTTTGAACAAAGTGCCTTTTGGAATGCCTGGCTTAAGTTAAAGCCCGACTATTCTCAAGAAATTGTCATTTCAGATAGCAATGAGCGGGGAAAGGACATATCTACTTTTGAACGCGACATTTTTCAAGCTATTAGCGAGATTCGCAGAGTCCTCAAACCTAATAAGTATTTTTCGATAACTTACCATTCTTTGTCCGGTTTGGAATGGAAAGCGATTACAAACGCTTGTGTCTTAAATGATTTCAAAGTCGTCAAATTCGAATGGCTCGAGCAAAAAACCTATCCTCCACGTCAGTTAAATAGATTGAAAACCATAAAAGGAGATGTGCTCGTAACATTTGTAAAATCCGAAGAGAAAACGCACAAATACCGGATTAGCGACGAACAATTAAAATTACAAATGTTGAATTTGATATCTGTTACTATCAATGTCGGAGTTCGCGATACGAACTCAATCATGATGACGATTATGGAATGGGTATTAAGAGATGGAATCGTTATAGATTCGCTAGATGTGTTCGAAGTATTAAATAAAAATTTCAAGATAGGGGAAGATGGACTTTGGATGCTCATTGAGGACTAATATGAGGTAAAACCACATTAAAGAATATCATTATGCAGAACTACGAGCATTGGAAAAACAAACTTGCAAGCCAGGATTTAGAGGATTTTACATCTAATCCTGAAGCTATGTTATGGTTAAAAATCCATTCCATAACGAAAAAAGATGTGATGGATGATTTTGTTGAGGCGAATAAGATCCAATTACTTTCAAAGAAAGTAGAGGATAAAGCTGTTGAAATATATAATCAGATTGAAGAGAAAGACATTCAATCTTGGAACAATCTCTTGGATAAATATTTCCGGGATAAGAATGCTGAACAATTGCAGGCATTGGATATTGAGCAAATAAAACTAGATTTGCGTAGAATTCAACATTTTAAATGGGGTGGAGACCAAAACAATTCGCTTGATAAGTACTTCGTCTCTCATTACGTTAAGGCTATTTCGTCGTTAGATGCTCTCAACGCCAAGTTGGGCACAGAAGCGCTTCCTATTGTTTCCAACTATGTTATTGCTAGCTGGTATAACCATTGGAGTTCCATCATTATTGAACATCTATTCAAAAAACACGATAATGTATTGCCAACAGTTGGGCAAATCAAGAGTATCGACTTCATCGTCAAGGGTATTCCGTTCGACCTCAAGGTTACTTATCTTCCTAAATGGTATCAGCCGTATATCCCTAAACATCTTGAGAGCAAAGGACTTCAAACAACTGAACTAAAAGCTCTTAAGCAATATGCAAAAAAGGCGGACATAAAATATGACGCAAAGCTAGACGAGAATGAACAGCACTATCAGATACTTTCGCAATTGAAGGATGCTGGAGGACACAATTACGATGAGGCCATAAAGGATTTGGAAACTATTCGTAACGAAACTATACGATATGCGATATCCCATAAAACAGAGTTGGCAAAACTGATGTATGAGAATCAAGGTGCCATGAGATTTGGTTCAGAGAATCGATTATATCTTGTGTTGATTGACAAATCTGATATGCAAAACTCATGGGAGATGAAGCGCGACTTTGATAGGTTAGACACAGAAATTACCAAATATCTCAATGATTTTAAGGCTGAGAATCTATCCAATATGGAAATTGATTTTCAGTATTCCGGAAAAAACTACAAGACACACGCAGATGTATTGTTTGTCGTAAAATAATAAAACTGCTTTATTACATAAGGTCTTGGAGATTAAGCAGTATCCAAGGACTACGTATTATCTATATCGCCCCGGTTAGGCATGGGGTGAAGGATTGCGACATTCAATTCTTTCTATTGGTGTCCGCTAAAACTTTCTGACAACATAAAAAAATTAGGCTGGAACTCCGATTGGAATATCCAGCCTTTTCGCTACTTTTGTTTCTGCGACAAAACAATATTCACGATGAACAAAAGTAGTCATTTTATCGGACAGCCGGCCTATGGGCAGCTGATAAATTTGCTTGATAAGGAAGAAATTCTTGAAATCAGCCGTTCAAACGGTGGCGAACGCTATGTCAAGCACTTCGACGCTTGGCAGCATCTGTTGATAATGCTCTACGCCATTATAAACCTCGATTCCGCAAACTTCCAAGATTTTTTGCGTGGGAGTCTGATTTCTTCGCCATTTTGCCTTTCGCATCGGTCGTCGGACCAGCTTCATAGAGCCCATGTCGCCGATTTTGGCTCCTAAGCAGTACTCCAGATTGCAAAGATGACCCTACAATGTGCAACGAAGCAGCCTCTTGAGTGGCTCTGAGGCGGATTCTGTAATGTAGGGATTGTCGTTTAATATTTTTCACTCTGAGCGAAGCAGCGACCAATCCCTTCAATTTCTGCGTCCGACTCATCAAAATTTCAATTTCATATCTGTTTCCGGTCGTTTCGGCCGGATTTTTTGTCTGTTTTTCATGGCAATACAGTTCCCCCACAAGAGCTCCGCATTGACTGCAAGTTTCAGTGTCAGGCAGCCACCAAACGAGCCCTTTGTTCTATCCTATCCGCCAACTGCACCACGTTTGCCGTGTGAATGCCGAAGAAGATGTAAAGGATTTCCGTCCGCTTCGTCCTGGCCTTGAACCTCCGGAGACCGTAGTGCTCCTTCTGTGTCCCGAACGAGCCTTCCATCGCAGTCGCCCTCACTCT
>ENA-OPNJ01000525-OPNJ01000525.1-human-gut-metagenome-genome-assembly--contig:-NODE-525-length-17702-cov-2.711339_pt1 | contig 17702 bp, 17 predicted proteins | sample MGYA00241535_ERZ501767 | MGnify/ENA primary metagenome ERZ501767 (study PRJEB25962, sample SAMEA2042564) | human gut metagenome | biome: human gut; feature: human-associated habitat; material: faeces...
ATAAAATCTTGTTGTAGTTTCTCCGCCAACAAAAGCGGCGGTAATTGTATCGCCGTTTACAGTATACTTTCCGGAGTGCGTACCGTCCTCTGATGTGCCGGGTGTGAGCCAAAGCGAAAAAGTACCGTCATCCTTAAATGAAAGCGAGCCTTGATACGAAGTATAGTTTGTATTATAAACCTCTGCCATTTCCACTTCATCGCCGCTTGCATTTACAGCACTCGATGATACCCAATCTGTACCGACAATATCATTCGCTTTATTATGCATTGTAAAAATCAAAGCTACTACCGCTACGACAATTACAAGTAGAACAACAGTGACTGTAATTGCCTTTTTACGGTTAAATTTATTTTTATTATCGGTATGATTTACTTTGTTTCTTTTTTTATTCTTTTTGCTTTTGCTCATTAATTTGCACTTCCAATTTTAAAATAAACATCATATCCGACATAATCAATCTTTATTTCGCTTGGAACATTGCCTTTGTACGAGATAATTTTCGCAGATTTATTTTTGTCATTTGAGTATGTCATATTAATTACGCCGTCAGTTACGGTATATGCTCCATAGTTATACTCCGACTGGGTTATATTATCGGAAAAGAGTCCGTTTTTATCAAAGGTAATTCCCTCTCCGCCATATACCGAGCCGAAAACTTCTTTTACAGATGCATCACGCTTGCCTACATTGTCAAAAGCCTTATACGGATACATCTCTGCGTCAAAATTCAGATTTTTGTCCGCACTCTCTGCACCGCTTACTACAATTGCCTGTGTGGTCGGCTCAACAGTAGCTTCTTCCTTTTCAGTGCTTTCCTCTGTAGTTTTCTGTATCGACTGCTCGGTTGTTTCTTCTGTAACAGCCTGTGTGGTTTCTGCTGCCGTCATCTGTTCTGTTGCAGCAATCGTTGTGTTATTGTTTTTATTATCGGAATTAAGTTCTCGCTGTACCGAATAAAAAGTAATACCGATAATCAAAAGCACCAAAAACGCAATTATAGCAATAAAAAGCCACAGACTTATTGTTATTTTAGGTCGTTTTTCAGCGTGTTTTGCTTTCATCAGATTTCCCCTCTGCTTTCTCTCTTTCCTTTTTCATCTTAATGATTACACTTCGCTTAACCATTTTTCCGTTATAGAAAATATATTCATCGCCGTCTTTATTCTCTTCGACATCAAGGTCAAGAAATTCCTCGGCTATATTGTTTTCCTCATCTTCCTCGTCAATAAACTGACCTTTTCTTCTGTTGTCCATTTTCTTATCAATTTTTTTAGAGCGTTTTTCTTTTTCTGTCATAAGGTTATACATTCCGGGATAAACCGAGGCATTTATAACATAAGAAGCAAGCGCAGGCACAAGTACAAACATAAGAATTGCGGTTGTAATTATAAGCGCAATACTGCTGTCTGTATTGCCTACAAAAATAAGAATTGTAGCGCAAAAAAGCACAATTACAAAAAGACCGAATGTTGCAATAATATTATGCTTTAACTCACCGAATGACATAAGCGCACTGTTTTTATAAATATTTTTAAGTGACAAATCAAATGTAACTGTCATTGACGGTACATAAAAGAAAATAAAAAGAAATGCAACTGCAATAATAATTGAAATTATCAGGCAAACATAGAGCATTACAAGAAAAAACGAGTCTGCATTCGGCTGTGAAATTAATGCGCTGTACAGCCTTATTGAAAAATAACTGAATATAACCGCAAAGTATGTAATTACACCGTGAATTAAAAATCTTTTCCAATTGTTTTTTATGCCCTCAATAAATGTTTTGAAAACATCCACATTTTCTTTTCCTCTTGCAAGTCTTGAGGTAACAAGGGTTACGCCTGCAAAAAAAGGTGAAAGCGGAATAATCGAAAGCATAAGAATAAAATATCCGTTAAGTTTTAATGCACTGTCAAGAAAATAAAAAGCCGTAACCAACACCGCAAGCGGTACGGCAAACAATAGGTTTGTAAAAACTATTTTACCGAAATTATTAAATAGGTTGTTGAAAAAATCAGTCAAAGCGAACTTTGCTTTTTTCCCTGCCATTGTTCGACCTCCATAGGTTAAAAATTAAAATTCCCCGCAAAAACTCCCCATAATGCAGCGTCAAGCACGGCAGAAAGAAAAGCGAGTATAAGGCAACTCACTCCCCTTGAAAGAAAGTCCGATATATACCTGTGCGAAGATCCGCCCATTTTTTTATCCGCTATAATCTGCCAAAACATATTTCCCGATGCGGTAAAAGCGGCGGAAGAAAATAAAATAAGTGCCAGACAAAATAAAAATGTTCCGGGCAACAGTACAAAAAGATAGAAAACTATACCTTTTAACGAATGAACCGAAAACAAATATCCGGCAGTAATTCCCGTACCGAAGCCCTTTAAAAACACAATAAAAGGCAGTACGGGGATTCCCCAAGGGGTTAATCCGAGTAAAAATACTGAGAACAAAAATATAAAATCAGATGCAAAGCAGGCACAAAATGTGTTAATTACATTTTGTGAAAGCCGTGCGTCAAGATTTGTAAAAAACAAAAAATCAAGAGAAGCAAGCATTTCCTTGTCGGCAGACATTGCATACACAGTTCCGCAGGCAAGTCCGACAATCAACATCGAAATAAACAATATATGAATTCCGTATCTCTTTATATAATATTTTATATCTTGTGTTGTCAGAGAAAATCTGCCTGTTCTGATTAAATCTGTTTTTTCCTTTATCGAAAATATAAAGCCTTTCACAAAACATTCCTCCATATAATTATCCTTAATAAAAATATGCGGAATATTTTGCTTGTATGCTAATAATCTATTAATGTAATTACTTACCGAGCTCTTCTGCCCTCTTTGTGCAGGCAGCCATACCTTTTTTAACGGCATCATAAAAGCCGAGGTCTTTCATTGCATCAAGAGCAGCAATGGTAGTACCGCCCTTTGAACTTACTTTTTCAATGAGTGTATCAACACTGTCGCCGCTCTCTTTAAGCATTTTAGCCGAACCCTCAAGAGTTGCACAAATAAGATTCATTGCCTTGTCATAATCAATGCCACACTCTTGAGCATAATCTGCCATTGCTTTTGCAAAGAGATAAATATATGCCGGGCTGCTTCCGTTTACAGATATAATCTCGTTCATATGCTCTTCTGCAATATATTCACAAACACCGCTGCCCGCAAACATATTATAAACAATCTGTTTGTCTTCTTCGGAGATATTATCTGACGGGCAAAGTGCAGACGCACCCTTGCCGAGCAAAAGCGGAGTATTAGGCATAACTCTTACTACAGGGCATTTACAATCAAGAAGATTCTGCACATATGCAATAGAAATACCTGCCGCAATTGAAACAAAAACTTTGTCGGCTGTTACCTGTGACTTTAATGCCTCAAGCACTTCGGGATAATTCTGCGGCTTAACAGCGAGAACGGTAATGTTGCTTTCAAGCATAACATCAGCGGCGGATTTTTTAATATTAATGCCTTTTTTGCTCATAATATCGCATTTTTCCTTGTCAAGGTCAAAAACATTAATAAAATCAGCCTTGCCGTCATTCTGTCCCATAAGACTGCCAATAATTGCAGTTGCCATATTTCCTGCACCAATAAAACCGATTTTCTTCATTATAATACTCCCTTTCAAATAAGTAATACCAATTAAATATTTATCACAATCCAAAGCTCGGGTTACGGGCGCAAGTGTAACTGAAACCGTACTTGTTTTCGTAACCGTCCCTTATGTAATCACCGTAAAAGAATATTTCAGCCTCATCAACTCTTCTGTATAAAAGTCCCTCATAGCAATCGCCTGCCGCATGGTGATATGCAAAGAAATTCTTAGCATATGCAGACTGACTTACATTATCAAGACTTCTGCTTGCTGACATTACAGAGGCATAGTCGGAATAAATATATCCCACCGTGCCGTCACTCAATTTAATTTTATACCAATTATCATTATAAAGACTGCCGTCAACGAAAGTAAAGGTTGTACCGTAAGACATAAGGGATACAACAGAATAAGATGTTGACGCTCCGCTTCTCAAATTTACGCTGTCACCGCTTACATAGCCTTGAGCATTTGCAGACGGTTTTAATGCAGGCTGATATGCTGTATTAAGTAAAGTGTCCGACAAATCGCTGTCATTGTCAAGCGCATATGCTCCTACATTATATGTAAAGCACACAAGTGCATCAAACTGCTGTTGGTTACACTTTACATTATTTGAAATCATAAACTTATTAACTCGAGAAGTATATCCGCCACTGTTTACGGTTTGGCAAAGATAAGCATATGCCTCGGTTTTAGAAAGATTATTGTAAAATTGTTCGCCGGACCACACAACCTTGCCATAACCTAATGTTGCGTCACCCGTAATATAATCAGGTGTTACCGTAGGCAAAAATCCCTCATAATTTGCGATAAGAGAGATTATTTCATCGCTTGCACGGCGTTCACCGAGAACCGCAGTTGTAGTATCGGTTGAAGTTGTAACAAAAACTTCGCCCTCTGCATCATCTTCGACAGTTCTGTAATAGTTTTCGTCCTCTGCGAGCGAATACGCTGTATAGTTCCATGTACCCGAAGTATCAAGCACAGTTTTTGCAGACCAAATAATATTGTCGCCGTCTTTCTCTATTGAATCGGCGTGAAGCGTATAGCTTTCTTTTTCATTGGATATAGTAAAATACAAACCACGCTTTGTATTATCGGTTATAGCATTCAAAGTAACAAGGCTGTTAAGAGGCGCCGAATTAGGTGTGGCATATACGAAACGAACAGGCGCAGTTTTTTCTACAGTTACAATACAGGTACCTGCACCGTAGCTTGTTTCTGCCGAAATTACGGCAGTACCCTTGCTCTTGGCATATACAACACCGTCGCTGACTGTAGCTACATTTGAATTTGAAGTTTTCCAATCTACATATGAATCTGTGGTAAGAAAAACAGATTTATCTTTATTTATATGAACCGCAGAATCGGAAATACCTACATAACTTCCGCTTGTAACCGTTACATAGCAACTCTCTGATATTCCGTCATATCTTGCGGTAATAACTGCCGAACCCGCAGCTTTTGCATATAAAAGTCCGTCCGAAGTTACAGATACAATATTAGAATTTGTTGAAGCAAAGTTTACATTACCTTTTGCGCCGTTTACATACAAAGTGCTGTAGTTTCCTTTGTACATACTAAGACTTGTCTTTGAAAGTCCCGACTTTTGCGGTTCATCGACATTAAGCGTTACATAATCCGCATAAACATATCCCCTTGTACCGCTGCTAAGTTCAATGTAATACCAATTACCGCTTTTTGAAACGGCGGTAATTTTTGTACCGTAATCAAGAGTAGTAATAACAGAATAATCTGTACCCGCACCCGATCTCATATTTACATCACTTGCATTTATGTAACCCGTTTTGAGAGTATCTGTAACCTCTTTTGCGGTAGCATATTCATAGTAAATATATCCCTTTGTACCGTCCGAAAGAGTGATTTTGTACCACTCGCCGTTGTACAAAGTTCCGTCGTCAAAGGTAAATTCTGTTTTGTATTCCATAACAGTCACAACACTGTAGCTTGTACCCGCTCCCGAACGAAGATTTACTCCGTCACCATTTACATAACCTGACGCTCCTGCCGTCACACTTGCGCTCACAGCCTGCTCTGTCTGTGAAAGTTCAGCCGCATTTACGGGAAGTGAAAAAAGCAGCAATACGGCCGCAAGAATCGGGACTATTAATTTTTTTGCGCTTACTTTTCTCATAATACTACCCCTCTGTCATTTTCTGTATTTTGGTTTTATAAGCTTGTTTCTGAGTACAACTATATAATATGTAACGAGTTTTGTTGCCGCCAAGTCATAAATTGTAAAGAATATATTTCCTGCAAGCAAGAAAATCCACGGTACATACATTCCGCCTATAGTGTATTCCTCTGCAGGCACGGCAAGTAAAAAAGCCGCTATAAAAAATGCTCCTATTACCGCTGCATTGAATACCGCATATTTAAGCACAAGCTGTACAGCTCTTGTTTTTATTTTTCCCTCTATTGCACCTTTAATTATCGGATAATAACCGAAAAACATAATGTAATATACAACAGCTTCCTTGTCGCCCGCAAGGAAAAGCGAAAGCAGTGAAACACATATAAATGCGCCCCACGCCCACTTATGACCTGCTTCGACTACAATCACCATAAGCACAATTCCTGCCATACAAGGAAAGGCAAAAGTACCGAGCGGCACTAATGATGTGAGCATCATAAAGACAAGCGAAAGTGCCGACAACACACCCGAAATTGTAACTTTAAAGGTTGTTTTTAACGGACTTGAAGATGACTTTTTCATATTAACAGCCCATTCTGCAACAGTTGCAAAGACAGTTTGTAAGACAGTTTACACAAAGACATGTGGTGCAGTAATCACACATAGCACCGTCACCTGTATTTGGTGTACCTTGAGTGTAGCCGCCGTAATTATAAGCCCTCTGATTATTCATATTATTAAGAGCCGCACGGTACTCCTGATTGTTAGGGTCCATATTTACAGCCTGTGTAAAGTAAGAATAAGCCTGATTTGCCCAACCCTTGCGATATGCACACATACCTTTAAGGTAATGCCATTCTGCGTCACGGTACTGTTGCTCTGTATTATCAAGAATCTGTTCGGCCTCATTAATCATATTGCGCTGAATATAAATTCTTACACCGTGAAATCTTGTGGATTGGTGAGAATATCCGCCGGTTGCATTTGAAGTTGAACCCGAGCCTCTGCCCTTTTGCCTTAATTGATTTATTGTATCGTAAGCCTCATTGATTTCCTTCATTTTTTGTTCGGCAACATCTGCAAGCGGACTGTCCGCATAATTGTCGGGATGATATTTTTTGGCAAGCTTTCTGTACGCTGCTTTAATTTCTTCATCGCTGGCATTTTCAGATACGCCAAGAACCTCATAAGGATTATTCATCTTTACTTCCTTTCTGCGACTCAAAAAATTTGTCCGAGTCCTTTTGGGTTTTATCTGTAATTTTATTCTGAATTTTCGGGAATCCTCTAAGCATCATATTGTCAAGTATCCCCTTAAAACCGTTTATATCAAGTAAATTATACGCATCATATGCCCTTGCAAGGCACTGATTAAGAGTGAGCGAAATAATATTGTTGTCTAAAGTTAAACCGTCCTCTTGTATAAAAGGGTTAAAACTTAATGACTTAGCGTCTTTTTCTATATCGTCTGCCGCATCCATAAGATAAATCCATCTGCCTATATTATATCCGTATTCGTATAAAACTCGGCTCTCGGTTTCGTCATTACCGTCTTTTGCAAGGATTTTTCCGAGCATTTGGGCTGTCGGGTCTGCCGAAATATCAACGGAAGAGCTTTTATCCTGTTCAATAACAGCCTGTCTTTCCATCATTTCAGCCACATATTCGTCAATCCACGGATAACGCTTTTTAGCTTTCTTTCTCTGATGTGAGAAAAACGGCTTAACCATTCTCGAAAACAGAGATTTAAAAAATCCGCTGTCATTTATATCATCAATAAGTTTGTAGTAAACGGTAATAATTGAAAAAGCCGCAGCCTTTTGGTAATCGTCATTTTTGCTGTAAGCAAAATTACATCTTTTAAGAGGATTGCAGGTACATCTGCCTTTCTTAAAACCGCCGCACGAAGAATGTAATGACATCAAAAGCATTGCGTAAAAAGTACAGTCATAGCTCAATGTAAGACGGGTTAAAAAAGAATAATCTTTACCCATTTGCTTGCAAAGTCCGCAGTAAACAGCCTTATATGTTTCAAACTCTTTTACAAGAAGTTCCTCTTTTTCAATCTGTAAATAACCGAACACTGTATTACTCCTATATTATTACTCACATTATACTATACTATATTTCAGGGTAAAAAGCAACAGTAAGTATGCCGAAAATAAGTGATTATTAGGTGAACAAGGGTATTGCAAAAATCTATAATTAATTATAAAATATAAGTATTTATAAAGCTAATAATTTACTAAGAGGTTTATTTATGAATGTATATGACTTTGATAAAACAATATATGACGGCGACTCAACCGCCGATTTCTATATTTTTTCTCTAAAAAGGCATAAAAAAATTTTATTGCTTGCCCCCTCACTTATCGGTGCTTTTCTTAAATTCTATGTTTTTAAAATCGGCACAAAAACGCAGTTTAAAGAAAAAATGTATAAATTTTTAAAATACTGCGACATACAAAAAGACATAAACGACTTTTGGAATATTAATATTGACAAAATCAAGCCGTTTTATAAAAATCAACAGCAAAAAGATGATGTAATAATATCTGCCTCCCCAGAATTTTTACTTGCACCAATATGCAAAACTCTCAAAATAAATTATCTTATGGCATCTGTCGTTGACGAACATACAGGCAAATACAGCGGTATAAACTGCCACGGTAAAGAAAAAGTAAGGCGATACAGAGAAATGTTTGGTGACACAAAAATTCACGAATTTTATTCCGACAGCTACAGTGACACTCCACTTGCTAAAATTTCCGAAAAGGCATTTATCGTAAAAGGTAACCGACTCCTTGATTGGGATTTTTCTAAATAAAACTGTTTATACAAAATTCTATTATATTAAATCAGGTCAATCCGATAAAAGATTGACCTGATTTTTTTGAAATATGAATATTTACAGATTTTTAATGTACTCTGAATTGTTTGAGTAAAAATTACTCATATGTTTTCCGACATTTTCAAGCATTTTCTGTACAGCCTCTTGTGCCTCTGCCTCGTCACGAGGCAAATACCATTTTACATTTCTCTCTTCGTCAACTTCATACCACAAATAATATTTCCCGTTAATCGGTAAATGTATTCTAACCATAAAACTTTGCCTCTTTGACAATTTATAACCACCCCTTAACTTTATTCTATTCCTACATATATATTATGTGCTCTGCAAAATCAATTAACAGATGCCAAGCAACATATATAGCAAAAATCAACACATTTTTATCTCTGAAACATATTATGACTTATAGCAAATTCACTTAGATTAAGCGATAGAAAGTGATTATTATGGAAAAAAAACTTAAGACCGCTGCGGCATATATCAGAGTATCTACAGACCGACAAACCGAGCTTTCTCCTGACAGTCAACTGCGTATAATAAAAGAATACGCAAAACAAAACGGTTACAATATCCCGTCAGAGTACATATTTCGAGAAGACGGATTGTCAGGCAAATATGTCAAAAAACGGCCGCAATTTATCGAGATGATAGGGCTTGCAAAGCAAAAGCCTGCACCGTTTAGTACAATACTTGTGTGGAAGTTCAGTCGATTTGCACGGAATCAAGAAGAAAGCATTGTATATAAATCTATGCTTAAAAAGAATGATGTTTCGGTAATAAGCTGTTCCGAAACTCTTGATGAAGAAAATCCGTTTTCCTCACTTATTGAGCGTATCATAGAATGGATGGACGAATATTATTCAATCCGCCTTTCCGGGGAAGTGCTGCGAGGAATGTCCGAAAAAGTCAAACGAGGTCAGCCGGTGACTATTCCCTCTTTCGGTTATGATATAGTCGATAAACAATATGTTATCAACGAAGAAAAAGCAGCAATTGTTCGTAAAATCTTTACCGATTATATAGACGGAAAGAACAGTATGCAAATTGCATCCGAATTAAACGAAATCGGTGTCAAAACTACAAGAGGAAATCCTTTTGAAAACAGGACAATAGATTATATCCTGAAAAATCCCGTTTATATAGGAAAAATCCGTTGGAATCAAAACGGAAAAACAGATTACAGATATTCAAACAACAAAGATATTGTGTACACTCAAGGAGTACATAAATCTATTGTCAGCGATGAAATTTTTTATAAAGTTCAAAATTTGATAGAAGCTAACGGTCGTAAACAAAGAAAAGGCATACACAATAATATTAAACAAGAATATATGCTGCACGGTTTAATAAAATGCAGCAACTGCGGCTCTGCATTAGCATATTCAAACAAAGGACTGCAATGCATTAAATACTCAAAATCAATATGTAAACAGTCACATTACATCAGCCTTACCAATATTAATAATCTTGTAATACTCGGACTTGAACAGGTTTTTGAAAACAAAGATTTTAAACTTTCGGTCAAGTCTTTATCTCAAACTGTTGCTGACTGCATTGATTACACTAACTTAATCGAAAAAGAAAATCAAAAAATACAACGGATAAAAAACGCATATCTTGAAGGAATATACACCGTTGAAGAAGTAAAAGAATATAAAAAGTCTGTAGAAGATAAAATAAAAAACCTCTCTTCCCGTCAAGTTCAATTAAAACAAGAAAAAACTAAGCCAAGAAAAGAAAATGTAAAAGAAAAGAAAAACTTTTTATCAACTCTAAAAAGCCCTGCAATAAGCGAAAAAGAAAAGAACGAAATACTAAAAGGCTTTGTAGATCGCATAGTCTTTAACCGCTCAACTTCTTCGGTTGATATATTTCTTTATATCTGATTATCACTTTTCGGAGTACGGTGGACCTGACGGAGAACTCGGCGCATCACTCAGATATTTAAGTCAGAGATTTACAATGCCGCTGCCGGAATTAAAAGCCACCTTAACCGACATCGGTACCGAGGAATTAAATCACCTTGAAATGATAGGTGCAATTGTATATCAGCTTACAAAAGACCTAACAGAAGATGAAATCAAAAAGCAAGGCTTTGAAGATTACTTTGTTGACCATACAACAGGCGTATATCCGCAATCGGCAGGAGGTTCACCTTATACAACCGCATCTATGCAGGTAAAAGGCGATCCAATTACAGATCTCCACGAAAATATGGCGGCCGAACAAAAAGCGCGCTCGACCTATGATAATATCTTAAGATTTTGCGATGATTACGATGTAAAAGACGCAATAAGATTTTTGCGTGAGCGTGAAGTAGTACACTATCAACGCTTCGGTGAAAATCTGAGACTTATGACCGACAAACTTGACGAAAAGAATTTCTACGCATTCAACCCGTCATTTGATAAAAAATGTTTTAAAAACTGTATTAAAAAGAAATAATGCAAAATAAAGGCATCCCATAAAATTCTGTGTACGGTTGCATAATTTATATTGTGTTGTTTTATACTTCATAAATGATTCTTGTTTTGCTATAAAAAACGCATAAATACAAGAATAACAATATACTAAAAAAGTCACGACTGCATATGCAGTCGTGACTATAATGGTGGAGCGGGTGTCATCAAGGATGAACACCCCTCCGTTTCGGTATTTTCGTCCTCAAAAGCTTCCTCAATATCATCAAGCGGGACATTGTCGATGCTCAAAGGCTTCTTACTTGCGTTGATAATTAGGGTGAAATGATCGCCATACAAGTAGATGAATTGAACGAATATATTGATAATCCCTCTGCGCTTATTAAAATCATCAAACGGCATTTCGCACACATAATCAAGAAAGGCTAAAATTTGCGCTTCGGATAGGCAGATTTTCTTGTTGTTCTCAATAGCAAGCTGAGTTTCCAATTCCTCTTTTTCTGCTTGTCGTTTATGCAGACGCTCAGTCAGCATATCAACCGATTGTCCTTGTTCAATACCTTTCCAAAGGTTTTAATGGCAGCATCGACTTCCTTAATGGCTTTCTTGATTTCACGCACCGATATATTGTCGGGACTCTTGTTACATTCCTCTGCAACACGCTTTGCAATATATCTGATTTTATCATCAGTAAGCATTTTTAGGCATTCGCTGACAACACGGTATTCGATATATTGCTTGCCGATAATCTTCTTATCGCATTTCTTTTTGCGTGCCTTTTTGCACATATAATAGTGATACTGCTTGCCGGATTTACCCGTGCCGCCGTAGCCTACCATCTTTTCTTTACAATGACAGCAGAAAAGTTTCGTAGTTAGGCGATATTCGTTTTCTCCCCTTGTTCGGGCGGGTGCAGATTTGTTTTTGTTCATAAGCTCTTGTACCCGATAAAACAAGTCATCATCCAAGATGCGTGGCATACCACCGGGTGTTTCAACTCCTTTGTATAAATATATGCCAATATAGCATTTGTTTTTGAGAAGGCGGCTAAGGCTGTTATATGTGAATTCGTTGCCGATAGAAGTTTTAACCTTTCTCCGCTGCAAATCCTTTACAATTTCCGCTTTGGTTTCACCACTTGCACATCGTTCAAATATTTCACGGACAATAGCCGCTTCTTCCTCGTCAACATAAAAGGTGCGGTCTGCTTTGTTGACCTTAAACCCAAGTCCCGGATTGCTGCCGTTTGATAAGCATTTTTCGGCATTGATAGACATTCCCCGGTGTATCTTCTGCGCAAGTTCCACCGAGTAATATTCCGCCATACTTTCAAGAACGCCTTCGATAAGGATACCTGAAGCGTCATCGGTGATATTCTCTTTTGCAGATAAAACTCTGATGCCGTTTTTCTTTAATTTTGCCTTATAAATCGCACTGTCATAACGGTTACGGGCAAAGCGGTCAAGCTGATACACAAGTATCCCATCAAAGGTGTGTTTATCGCTGTCTGCAATCATCCTTTGAAATTCGGCACGGTTATCAAATTTACCGCTTTGTGCTCGGTCGATATATTCACCGACTACTGTGTAATTGTGCGACTCGGCATATTCATAACAGACCTTTAACTGTCCTTTAATAGATTGTTCGGTTTGACTATGGCTGGAAAACCGAGCGTATATTACAACATTCATCTGTGAGCCTCCAATTCTTTCTATACATAATTATAATCCTCCTTTATTTGCTGTCGAATGTGCGAAAACTCAGACGCCCGATGCAGTTGCATCAGGTGTCCGTTCATCATATTCAGGGTGTTTGGTAAGCCATTTTTCAAAGTAAGCTTTGCCCTCGTCACTATCATAGAACTTCCTAATCTCTGGCGCTAATGCCTTTGCAAAAGAAGTGAGCAGTTCTTCAGGTAACTCTACCTTGGTATAATCAATCCTTGTATATTTCTTCATAGGCTCACCTCATCGTTCTCGGTCACGCTGTCGAATCAGATAGCGGCGATAATGCTCGCAAGCTTTCATAACAAAGTCTTCTGCACGAGATGTGGCATCAGGTTATGGCTGTAGACAAAGACGAAAAAAGAGTAAATGCGGTATTGCCCTTTGTTATGAACGCGCAAATAGGTGATGCAACAAATGAGGAGTTTTTGGAGTCTTTGGGCGTAAATAATTTTGATGTTTGCATCGTTGCAATCGGGGACGATTTTCAAAGCTCGCTTGAAACGACATCTCTATTAAAGGAATTGGATGCCAAAAAGATAGTTTCCCGTGCGGCACGGGAAGTACACGCAAAATTCCTTCTGCGAAACGGTGCGGATGAAATCGTATATCCCGAAAGGCAGCTTGCGGATTGGACGGCTATCCGCTATACTGCCGACCATATCCTCGATTACATAGAGTTGGACAGCGATCATGCAATTTTTGAAATTGCCGTACCCGAAAAATGGATCGGAAAAACCGTTATTGAAGCAGATGTGCGTAAAAAGCACGGTATCAATATTATGGCGATTAAACGCGACGGTAAAATGAATCTAAATTTTGCGCCTGAAACAAGCTTTATACCGGGTGACACTATTTTGGTGCTGGGTGATACCAAAAACATACAAAAGTGTTTTCACATATAAATTCCGAAAGAAGACGGAAAGCATGAAAGAATTATTGTTAGTGTGCGCAGTGGCTGTCATGATTGTGTTCGGTTACTTTATAATGAAAAGGCTTGACGATTTTTTAGCAAATAACCACCACTTAATTGACGAAGAAATTGCAGAAAACAGCCTTTTTATTGCGTTTGATAATCCTATGATCTTGGATTCGCTGATACCGCTATTTGAAAAGTTTTCAAAAGGAAAGCCGAATTGTCAGCTTCATTTTCTGTTTGGAAATACAGAGGATATATATGATAAGCTAAACAAAAATCGCATTGACTTTGGCTTTATTGAAAACAATGCTTCTGCAAATGACGATACATACCGCTGTCTTATCATTTCTACAAAGCAAAATAGTATTATCTGTGAGAAAGCAGGATGTACGATAGAACCGCCGGATACTTCCGTAATTCAGACCGCTGTGATATGAAAAAAGGCTTCAAATAATGCCTTTGCAAATAGCTTCTCTGATTTTCTCTTTTCAAATCAAGCGGTGATCAATGCGGAATATGTAAAGTAGAAAATACTTTTATACTTGTGATATATGTGATATAATAAAAAGTAGAAAGGGGGAGTTGTAATGCAATACTTTATAAATTCAAAAGACGGGAGTCTGCAAGCCGCCCAAAACTGCGGCGATAAAAAGCCGTTTTTTACATTTATGAGTACGGCGGAATTTCACAAATGTAAAGAACAACTACCGTATTATAAAGAACTTCTTCACTGTCTTGGATCGATTCGTTATTGTAAGGCAGAGGTTTTCAAAAACTGCATCATCGGAACATTACGCCTGCCTCAAAAAAGTGAACAGCGTTCACCGCAGCTTTCCTTCAGCTTTTATTTGACGGGACAGTCGCTCTTATTTGTGGAAGATGTAGGCAATTTGAAATTATTTGTAGAAAAACGGATAAGTATGTTTCAGGAGCTGAACAGTCCGGCTCAGCTTCTTTTGCAGTTTATGGAGCAAATGATAGAGGATGATATTCTCTATCTTTCTCACATCGAGTCAGAAACAGAAAAAATGGAAGAAAATATCGGCTCCGGCGGTTCGACAGACTTTTTCCCTCTGCTCACAAAACACAGGCAAAAGCTGTCCGAATTAAATGCTTACTATGAACAACTGACAGATATCGGAGAGTTGTTTCAATCCCGCGCGTGTTCTCCATTTGCAAACGATACGCAGGACTGGGATAAATTTACCCATCGTGCCGAGAGATTGCAAAACCATGTAAAGTTGCTTCGTGAAAATATGCTTCAACTTCGTGAGCTTTATCAGTCTATGCAGGATGCGCGGCAAAATAAGATTATGGGGATTCTCACAATCGTCACCACCTTTTTCCTGCCTCTTACTTTAATTACTGGATGGTATGGAATGAACTTTGCTTATATGCCGGAGCTGAAGTGGCGATACGGTTATCTGTCGGTGATTATTGTTTCTCTTATTATCGCAATAGGAGAAATCATCTACTTCAAAAAGAAGAAATTCTTTTAATTTTTCCAACTTGAAATATGAGACTTACATGGGTGTTTATATGGATGAAATAAGGCAAAATCCAGAACATTTTCTAAAAGAAATTGAAAAGGAGAAACAGAACCTAAACAGAGGACATTTGAAAATCTTTTTCGGCTATGCCGCAGGAGTCGGCAAAACCTATGCTATGCTGAAAGCAGCTCATTCGGTAAAGAGGCATGGTATTGATGTCGTTGCCGGCTATATTGAACCTCATGCCCGTCCTCAAACCTCTGCACTTGTAAGCGGATTGGAATGTCTTCCGAATCTTGTTTCGGAATATAACGGAATTACTCTTTCAGAATTTAATCTGGACACTGCATTTGCCAGACATCCACAGTTAATTCTTGTGGATGAGCTTGCCATACCAATGCCCCCGTGTGCCGACATACAAAGCGTTATCAGGATATTGAAGAGTTACTTAATGCGGGAATAGACGTTTATACCACGGTAAACGTTCAGCATATTGAAAGTCTAAATGACACCGTTGCATCTATAACGGGCATTATGGTACATGAGCGAATCCCCGATTCGGTGTTTGACAACGCAAGTCAGGTTGAGCTTGTGGATATTGAGCCGCAGGAATTGATTGAACGGCTACAAGCGGGCAAAGTTTATAACCCGACTCAAGCTGAGCGTGCTACAGAGAATTTCTTTACCGTGGAAAATCTAACGGCGCTTCGTGAAATTGCCTTGCGCCGCTGTGCCGACAGGGTGAATCTGCTTACCGAAACCGTCAGAACGAAAAGTCACAGCGATTATCATACCGATGAGCATATTCTTGTATGCCTTTCGTCGTCACCGTCCAATGCGAAAATTATCCGCACCGCCGCCCGAATGGCGAATACCTTTAAGGGCGCTTTTACCGCGCTGTTTGTTGAAACCCCTGATTATCAGGTAATGTCCGAGGAAGATGTTAAGCGACTGCGAAGCAATATGCGTCTTGCAGAACAATTAGGCGCTAAAATTGAAACCGTGTACGGTGAAGATGTTTCCTATCAAATTGCCGAATTTGCAAGGCTTTCGGGAGTCTCAAAAATTGTGATAGGAAGAAGCTCCGCAACCCGAAAGAGCATATTTTCCAAACCTACTCTTACAGAAAAACTGATTGCAAACGCACCGAATTTAGATGTGCATATCATACCAGATACTGACGGTAAAAACGCCGCATACCGTGCAAAAAAAGCGAGAAGAAAAAGCAAAAGTGTATTTTCGGTATCCGATCTTTTAAAAAGCGTTGCCATTTTAATTTTGGCAAGCTGTATAGGAATGCTGTTCAGGCAATTGGGGTTTGCAGAGGCAAATATCATCACGGTATATGTTCTCGGCGTTCTTGTGACCTCGGTCGTTACAAGGCATCGGGTTTACAGCCTGATTTCTTCTATTGTCAGCGTTTTGGTTTTCAACTTTTTCTTTACCGATCCGCAGTTCACACTTCGGGCTTACAATCAAGGATATCCTGTCACCTTTTTAATTATGTTTTTGGCGGCACTGCTCACAAGCTCGCTTGCCGTGAAGTTGAAAGAGCATGCGAAACAGGCGGCAAAGGCGGCTTACAGAACAAAGGTGCTGTTTGATACAAATCAGCTTTTGCAACAGGCAAAAGACAAAAACGAAATCGTTTCCGCAACGGCAAATCAGCTTATAAAACTACTCGGAAAGGATATAGTGTTTTATCTGACTGAGGGCGAAACGCTCGAAGAACCTCATATTTTTACAGTTTCGGGAGATAAAACAGACAAAGAAATAACGGGTACAAAAGAAGAGGCGGTTGCGGAATGGGTGCTAAAAAATAACAAACACGCAGGCGCTACTACAGAAACGCTTTCAAATGCAAAGTGCCTATACCTCGCCGTAAGAGTTAACAGCCGAGTTTACGGCGTTGTAGGTATTTATATAGGCGATGAGCCCCTTGATGCGTTTGAAAAAAGTATTCTGTTGTCCATACTCGGCGAATGTGCTCTGTCGCTGGAAAGCGAAAAGAATGCAAGAGAAAAAGAAGAAGCGGCAATTCTTGCAAAGAATGAACAGCTCCGTGCAAATCTCCTGCGGGCTATTTCGCACGATCTGCGAACACCGCTTACTTCTATTTCGGGGAACGCAAGCAATCTTATATCAAACGGCAATTTCTTTGATGAAGCGACAAAGAATCAGCTTTATACAGATATTTACGATGACTCTATGTGGCTTATCAATCTTGTGGAAAATCTACTTTCGGTAACAAGAATTGAAGAGGGACGGTTGAATCTTCATATTACAGAGGATTTAGTGGACGATGTCATTACAGAAGCGCTTCATCATGTGAACAGAAAAAGCGTAGAACATCATATTACCGTCCAACATAAAGAAGATTATTTGCTCGCTAAAATGGACGCAAAGCTGATGGTACAGGTTGTTATAAATATTGTGGACAACGCAATTAAATACACGCCGAAAGGCTCCAATATTCTGATTAAAACCTGGAAGCAAGGAGATAAAGCCGTTATATCTATTGCCGATGACGG
>ENA-OPNJ01000534-OPNJ01000534.1-human-gut-metagenome-genome-assembly--contig:-NODE-534-length-17514-cov-1.893236_pt1 | contig 17514 bp, 17 predicted proteins | sample MGYA00241535_ERZ501767 | MGnify/ENA primary metagenome ERZ501767 (study PRJEB25962, sample SAMEA2042564) | human gut metagenome | biome: human gut; feature: human-associated habitat; material: faeces...
CCGAAATTAACGAAACAAAGAAAATCGATGGTGCAAGTATTATTAGTGTTAACTTTGCTTCCGGAATTTGAAGCCATACATTTGCAATAAAATCACTTCCACAAAATAATAATGCTGAACCTGTAAAACCGACTACAGAGAAAAAGGCAAACGCTACTTTAAAAATTTTCTGTGCTCCCCTATTGTCTCCCACTGATAATTTTTCTGAAATAAGTTTTGCAACAGCATTTGGAACACCTATTGAAGAAATCGTTAACAGTAGTGCATAGATTTGGAATCCACTGTTATAAATAGCATTTCCAGCATCTCCAAAACCATTTTTATTTGTCAAATATAATTTATAAAATAAACCTAAAATTTTTATTAAAACTTGTGAAAACATCAAAGTAATAATTCCTTGCATGAAACTTTGCTTTTTTTCCTTAGACATATGTTCTCCTTCCCCTTATTTATAAAATATATTCAATAAACCAATTACTATACTTAATTTGTAAGTTTAATAAATTTTTAGCATAAAAAAGCTTATAAAATTGCTCAAAATACTTGTTTTTTTCTTCATTTTATAGGATAATAGATATGTATAAATTTTAATAAATGAAATAATTTGAAAGTGGTGAATCTTTTGAAAGCAATAGACAAATTTTTAAAATATCTAAAAACAGACAGAAATACTTTTCTAACATATGTACTAACTTTAATAAGTGCTTATTTAGTTGTAGACAGAATAGTAGAAATGCTTATGATGATTTTTACAGGAATGGCAGTTTCGTACTGGGGTCCAATTACATATACTCTAGCTCTTGCTTGCCCGGTATTTGCATTTCTATTTTCGTGTTCATCTAAGTTTGTTGACTCAGATGAATCTAAATTAGCACTATTTGATGTGTATTTAATCAGCATTTATATAATGATTGTATCTATGTTTACACAATTCACGAACCAATTTGGTTGGATGTTATTCTTATCAGTACCAAACTTTTCATACATCGCATCTAACTTTTATAATTTGATTAAACCAGCATTCTCCGCGGTTGCTCTGTACTTACCATTAACCACATTCTATCCTGTTATAAAATGGTTACTAATGACAGTACACGATACCAAAACAATATATGAATCAATTTACGATTATAAAGGAATTAGCCTTGCTGATAAATCTGCCTCTTGGGGTGCTTATACTTGTGAGATGTCTTTTGGAACAGATAAAGTAAATGGTAAAACAGTTAAAATAGCTGAAGAGAAAAGATTTTACCCTACACTAGTATGTGGTGTTTCTGGTGCTGGAAAAACATCTTTATTGTTTGAGCCAATGATTGCAAAAGATATCGATAAAAAATATTTCTTTAGGGAAATATCAAAGGAAATGGGATTTACTGCATTAAAAACTGAAATTGCTACTTTAAATTGCCCATACTCAAATGATTATATAAACGCTAATTTCAATTTAAATATGATAACACCAAAAGAAAATAAACTTAATGTTTATAATACATATATGAAAAAAATGATTATAGCTGGTTCTGGAAATAATTATATTTACAGAAATTTAGGTTTGACCTATATTTCTCCTGATATTGAGTCTATAAATCATATTAAAAAAGTACTAAAAGCACGTAACATGAAATTCAATTTAATAGATCCTAATGACTCATCTTCTGTTGGATTAAATCCTTTTGCTCTTGAAGATGCAACTCAAACGGCTGTTGCAATTTCTACTGTTTTAAAAGGATTATATTCTTCAAGCAATAGTAATTTAGATGTAGAGCTTGCATACAGAGTAAACGCTGCAAACCAAGCAATTGAAAATTTAGCAATATTATTGAAAGAAATATATCCTAGACTTCATGATGATGATTTACCAAATCTTGAAGATATGTTAAATTGTTTCACACATTTTGAATTAATCGAAGAATTATGTGAAGAAATGAAAAAAGACAATGAACTTGCAGAAAAATATTCTTCATTGCTAAATTATTTTGAAAGGAATTTCTATGCATCTGCTCCAAATAGAGAAGATACTGAAAAATTTATAACACATGCTACTGCACAATTAGATAGTTTACTAAGATATACTGGAGTTAAAAACATATTATGTAATAGAAGAAATTCTATAAACTTTGATAATGCATTAAAAAATGCCGACGTAACTCTTGTATGTACAAGACGTGGTGATTTAGGTCCAAACATTCATACAGCATTTGGTCTATTTTGTATATTGATGATGCAGTATTCTGTATTAAGACGTCCTGGAATAGAAAAAGATAGAGTTCCACATTTCTTATACATAGACGAATTTGCAGATTTTGTTGGAAATTCAACGGATTCATTGTTTACTTTATATAGAAAGTATAAAGTTTCAACAGTAGTTTCTATACAAAACTTAGGTCAATTAGATAAAGGTTCAAACAAGAAACATAGACAAATAATAACAGCTAATTGTTCTAATAAGTTCGTATTTGGAAATAACGCTCCTGAAGACAACGAGTGGTGGTCAAAAGAAATCGGTGACAAGAAAGATTGGTCATTTGGAAGTTCTTACGATACAGCTAAAGGCGAATATGACCCTAAACTTACTGGAATAAAATACGAAAATAAGATAAAATATCAACCTGGAAAAATCCAAGCTATGAAATTTAAGCAGGCTATGTATAAGCTAAGAAATTTAGGTGGAAAGAGCGATACTGGTGTAGTAAATCTAAGCTTCCTATCTGCAACATATTATGAGCCTAAGGCATCAAAAGAATATTCATTCGAGAAATATAATGCTGGTTATGATGCACATTCAGCAGAAGATAAGTATGAAGAAGAAAAAGCAAAAAAGAAAAAAGAAACATTAAAAAATTATCATTTTAATGATGATATTCCTGATGAAGTTGATCCAATAAAAACAGATACATCTGATTCAAAATATTTATTTGATAGTGAAGATGCAATTGTATTTAACTTTAAGAAACCAGATAATAAATAAATTTTAAGAACGAAGCAAAAATATCTATGCTTCGTTCTTTTTTTCATTAAAATAATATATTTAACTTCAAAGAAGACGAAGCATTTTTTGCTCCGTCTACATTTTCCATTCTTTTAGGCATTATTATTTATCCTAATAATTTTATATCTACATTTTCCATTTTATACTTATTAGTTACTGGGTCTAATTTAAATTCAGCTAAGCTGTGTTCTAGTGTGCTATCATTTTGGCGTAAATCTGTTGTGTAATATAGATTTAGTTTATCTATACCTAATCCATTTACAACAATTTCTCTAAATGTTTCCGCCATATGCTTTTCATCTTCACATAGTAAAATTAATTGTGGTATTGTTTTAAACCCAGAATCCATTGCTACAAAGTTTTCATAGAAGTCTTTATACAATTTCATTTTATCTGCAAGTTTTTTTTGCCAATCATCTTCTCTACGAATTACTTCAAAAATGAAATCTATTGATTTTCCATTCTTGCTTAGAGTAACTTTACCACCAGTAGCTTTAAATTGTTTTCCAAGTATTTTCGCATTCATAGGTACTTTTATTTGGAATGAATCAAAAGCTTGTACTTTTTCTTTATAAGAAATTAGAAGTTGATTGCTTGCTAATCTTTTCTTTATCATTGCAACTGGTTTTGTATTATCTGTTGGTTGCCATTTACATTCTACTCCTCTAGAATTTAATAAATATTTTCCCATTTTTTCTAGGCAGTATATTCTGTATATTCCCTTACCATCTTCTGAATTGAAATAATATCGTGTTAATATTTTTGATTTAACTAATTGTTCTAATTTATTGTTTAGTTTATCCTGTGATTTAAGTTCAAATTTTTCTTTTTCTAATAATTTAAACAACTGTCTAGATGTTATGAACTCATATTCATTAACAATTTCCATTATTCTAAAATGTAAATCATTTATATGACCTACGTTTATTTTTTGGATTATTTGGTTCATTGATACATAACCATCTTTTCCATCAAATACTTTAATTTCTCCTGGTCTTATCGCAAAAGGTGAGACTGTTGTTTTTATTTCTGAATCTTCTATCATTCTAATTCCCCCTATAATTTATAAAATACAATTTAGTACTCTACATTATCTATTTTTCCACACTTTGACCTATTTGTCAAGTTCTAATAGTCTTTTTACCTCGTTATCTGTTAAATATCTCCATTTTCCTATTTCTAGATTTTTTACATCCAAATCTGCAATTTTTCTTCTATGTAAAGCAAGTACTTTTCTACCTATTGCCTCACACATTTTTCTTACTTCCCTATTTTTGCCTTCATGAATGGTTATTTGTAATCTTGAAAAATTTTTCTCTTCATCTGTTTTTAGAATTTTTACTTTAGCTGGACTTGTAACAAATGTTTCCTCACTCTTTTCATCAACTGGTATTTCTACACCGTTTTTTAATTTTTCAACATCATCTTGAGTTACAATTCCTTTTACTGTTACAGTGTATGTTTTTTCCACTTCATGACTTGGATGTGTGATTTTATTTATGAAATCACCATCGTTTGTAAGCATTAATGCTCCAGATGTATACATATCTAATCTGCCCACAGGTAGTATTTTTTCTTTTATTTTTACTAAATCCAACACTGTTGGCCTATCAAACTGGTCTTTCACAGTAGTCACATAACCAATTGGTTTGTTAAGTAATATATATACATGTTTTTCTACCTTTTCAACTTTTTTACCATCAAATTCTATTATGTCTTTATCTGGATTTATTTTAGTTCCGAGTTCTGTTACAACTTTGTCATTTACTTTCACTCTGCCATCTATTATAAATTCTTCACATTTTCTTCTTGCTGCAATTCCATTATTAGCCAGATATTTTTGTAATCTTTCTTCCACAATTTCACTCCTTTCTAATTTTACTAATTCTAACTTGAATACAAAATACGATTAGATTATAAATTTTTTTATATTTTTGTATTATTTATTGTTTTACATACAATTAAGTTTAAGTTAATTTCATTTTTTATCAATTTCTCTATTTTTTAGCTTTTCTAGTACATCTTCAAAATATTCCGGTATTGGTGCTTCTAAGCTTAGCTCCTTGCCAGTTATGGGGTGTTTAAATTGTAAGTAACGTGCATGAAGCATTTGTCCTTGCACCCCAAATTCATTCTTACCATTAGAATACACTTCATCTCCTACCACAGGATGTCCTATATAAGACATATGTACTCTTATTTGATGAGTTCTACCAGTATCTATTTTCAATTCTAATAAAGTATAATTATCATATCTTTTTAGCACTTTAAAGTGTGTTACAGCATTCCTCCCCTTAGGGTCAACAGCCATTTTCTTTCTGTCTTTTGTACTTCTTGCAATAGGTAAATCTATAGTAGCCTCATCTTCGGCAACAACACCTCTAACTAATGCAATATATTTTTTAGTAACCTTTCTTTCTTGAATCTGCTTACTCATATTCATATGAGCCTCATCATTTTTGGCAACTATAAGAAGTCCAGATGTATCTTTATCTAATCTATGTACAATTCCAGGTCTTATTTCTCCACCTATTCCAGATAGACTGTCTTTGCACATTGCGAGAATTGCATTTACAAGCGTTCCATCTGGATTTCCATTAGCAGGGTGAACTACCATTCCCTTCGGCTTATTTACAACAATTATATCATTATCCTCATATACAACAGGCACAGGAATATCCTGTGCTTTTAATTCAACATCTTTTGCTTCTGGTATTTCTATGCTTATTACATCTCCTTCTTCAGGTTTATAAGAAGCTTTCTGCTTTTTTCCATTTACTAGAATTTTTTCCTCTTCTATAAGCCTTTGAGCAGTTGTTCTAGACACTTTACTTAATTTATCTGTTACATAAGAGTCTAGTCTTTTTTGATTATTCTCCTTTACAATTAACTCTTCCAATTCTATCTTCCTTTTCAATTAATCTCTTCCAATATTTCGTATTTTCTCTTCTATATTTTTCAAATCTGCTTTAATATTCAAAGTGTTCTTTACCATAAATATTAAGAATGAAATCCAGCCTATAATATATAGAATATATGCAATGTTTACCGAAGGCAATCTTCCTATTTTTATAAAATTTATAACCTCTCCATTCCAAATCTTATCTATGCAATTACTTATTCCTCCGCCTAATATTACGGCAAGTGAATATTTCACTTTTGTGGACATATATTTGCTTTGTTCTTTTAAAAACTTGATTATAACTGTAAACACAACACAGTCAGATAATATAGAAATAATAACGTCAGCAATCTTTATCTCTTCACTTTTTTTGATTAACGTAATTATTCCAACGTCTTGCTTTACAAAATTTATTACCAATATTTTGCTAACTTGGTCAATTAAAATTATTGCAATAATAATTAAAATGGTTATGCTTAATTTAAATTTCTTCTTTTCCGTCATTTTTAGTCTCTTTCATATATTACAAACTTTTTATCCGAATATAATTCCTTATATCTGTCACTTCTTGATAAGAATATATTCAGCTTTGAATTCTTATATAAAATTACATGAGTAATTCCATAAGTATTAAATGTATTTTCATAATATTTAGATATATTTGAAGTATTTATATAATCTGAAAAAATATCTTGTCCTTCATATTTTCCGTCTTTTCCTTTTACTCCATTAAATTCAGGTGCATATAAATCTGCTCTTGAATCTATAAAAACAGGAATTCCTTCAAATAATAGATAACTTCCGTAATTGTATTCATTAAATAATTTAATTGAATTTACATCCAAATTTTCTTTAATATATTTTGCTGCATCAACTGGATATGTTGATGGATTTACAAATTTATCATCTAATTTTGGTTTTATTTCTATTACAGATAGTAGTACAATTAGTAAAACAACAGCAATAGTTCCAAGTGACGATACTGCAATATCTTCGAATTCTTTTAATCCCTTTGAGTCATATTTCATAAACAACTGTGTTATTAATGTTGCTAAAACAGCACTTCCGAGCAATACAAGCATAGATTCTTGCCTTCTAGTCATAAACATTAATAATGTTAAACCTGCAAACATGAATAAATCTTTTAATCTTATTTTTGTATCTGTAAAAATCAATAATGCTAATGTTGCAGTTAGTACAACCAACATTTCTTTATTATTTATTAGTGTTAATGGCAAATGTTCACTTATACTCTTAGTTGTATTTCCTTTCATTGTCTTGTACAAGTATGTGTATGGTGTATCTCCTAATGGTGTTAATAACCTTGTTAGAACACATATAGCCATTATTAATATAAGCCATTTTGCATTTTTATTTTTGTTATATCTTATTTTATATGGTTCTTTTCTTTTTGCTTCTCTATTTTTTAATATTTTTGCATTCTTTTCTTCAAATTTTTCTTTTGCTATTATTACTTTTTTTAATTTTTCATCTAATATTTTTTTATTTTCCTCTATTGCTTCTTTTTCTATTTTCTTATTGTAATTTTTTATTTTTATATCATAATATTTTTTTCTTATTCTGTAAACTGGCTGAGCATCAATTACAGTAAATATTAAATATTCTGCAATATATGGCAAGAATATTACAAAGAAAAATGGCCATACAGCACAATGTAAGTTTGCTATTGCTGTAGATATAACTATAATACCAATAGCATAGCCTGCCTTTTTCTTTTCTAAGAAATTTTCTATTAATAAAATTGTAAGTTCAAGCAATATAAATGTTACAAGTTGTGCTCTTGCTGCTATATAATCTTTTATCAAGAACATTCCACCAATTGTAATTGCAAACGAAATTAGTTTGTTTTTAGATATTTTATAGTTTGTACAATACATTAGAATACCTAATATGCACGCAAATACTATTGTTGATATAAAAATTCCTAAAAATCCTCCTAAATTATATATCAAATAAATCATTACATCATAAGCCCAATGAGGATATGTATATGGTAACTCATGCCATGAAAACGGGTCTTGCATATCCACAGTTTTAGTATTAATTATGTGTTTACCTATTTTTATCGTATAATACGTATCATTTTGCATTGTTACAGGACAAATTGATGCACAAAAAATTATAATGCAAAAAATTGCAAGTATATGAAATTTTATATTCTTAACTTTTTGTGAATCTTCTTTTTTGACTTTTTCCTTTACCTCTTTTTTCTCAGATGTTTTCATTAATTAATTTCCTTCCTCGCTTTATTTGAATGCACACACAGCAAAATTGATTTGTAATTTCTATTAATCTATTTTCTGTGTTATTGTTAATTTCACATGCTAATTATACCAGTTTCTAGAGCAAAGAGCAATACAAAATACAATAAAAAAGAAAGTTGATATATTGAATTTTTCTTCAATATTTTCAACTTTCTTTTGTTATTTTTAGTTCTTATTCTATTTTAATTGTTTTGCAACTTCTTCAGCAAAGTTTTCTTCTTTTTTCTCTATTCCTTCACCTTTTTCAAGTCTTGCAAATCTAACAACTTCTGCATTCTTTTCTTTTAATAATTGGCTAACTTTTTTGTCCATATCTTTAACAAATTCTTGGTCTACTAAGCAGATATCTGAATAGAATTTTCCAATTCTTCCTTGTACCATTTTTTCAGCTATAGCTTCTGGCTTTCCTTCATTCATAGCTTGAACTTTTAGTATTTCCATTTCTTTGTCTACTCTTTCTTGTGGAACTTGTTCTCTGTTTAAGAATTCTGGCTTAGAAGCTGCTATTTGCATACAAATGTCTTTTGTTAATTCTGCATCTGCATTCTTCATTTCTACTAATACAGCTATTTTTCCAGCTCCATGAACATATTGTCCTAATGTTCCATCTGTTGTCTCATATCTAACAAATCTTCTTATTGTTATGTTTTCTCCGATTGTAGCTATTTTATTTATTAAAGCTTCTTTAACAGTTTTTTCTGGATCTGCTATGAATTTTTCTTCTAATAACGCTTCAACATCAGCTGGGTTATTTAAAGCAACTTGCTTTACAATATCATTAACAAATTGTTTGAATTCTGCATTCTCTGCTACGAAATCTGTCTCAGCATTAACTTCAGCTATAGCACCTACTTTTCCATCTTCTGAAATGTAGCTACCTACTAATCCTTCTGCAGCAACTCTAGATGCCTTTTTAGCAGCTTTTGTTATTCCTCTTTCACGTAATAGTTCCATTGCTTTTTCAATGTCACCATCTGTTTCTGTTAAAACTTTCTTGCATTCCATCATTCCTGCACCTGTTTTTTCTCTTAATTCCTTTACTTGGCTTGCTGTTATCATTTTATATCCTCCTTATTTTTCGCCCATTAGGGACACCACTTTTGGGGCGATTTAATTCTTTTTTAATGTCTAACCCATCAATTTTACTAGAGTCAAACATTAAAGGATAGGGCAGCCGCCCTACCCCTTTGGTATTGTTTATTAATTATTTTTATAAACTATAAATTATTCAGCATCGCTAGCTGCTTCAACTACTTCTTCCATATCTGTTGGAGTTGTAGCTTCTTCTGTCTCCATAGCATCTTCAGAATCTGATGTAACTTCTAGAGTTTCTCCTTGTCTACCTTCGATTACTGCATTAGCCATTTTATCAGCTATTTATTAATTTAACTGCTCTTATAGCATCATCATTTCCTGGGATAACATAATCAACATCATCTGGATTGCAGTTTGTGTCGATTAATCCTATTGTAGGAATGTTTAATTTTTTAGCTTCTAATATAGCATTTCTTTCTTTTTTAGGATCTACTATGAATAAAACTCCAGGCATTTCTTTCATGTTTTTGATTCCACCTAGATTTTTCTCTAGTTTATCCATTTCTTTCTTTAATAGAATAACTTCTTTCTTAGGTAATACTTCGAAAGTTCCGTCTTCTTCCATTTTTTCTAATTGATTTAATCTTTCAATTCTCTTTTCGATTGTAGCAAAGTTTGTAAGCATTCCACCTAACCATCTTTGGTTAACGTAGTACATACCACATTTCTCAGCTGCTTCTTTCATGCAGTCTTGAGCTTGTTTCTTTGTTCCTACAAATAGAACTGTTTTTCCTTCTTCAGCTTGCTCTTTTAAGAAAGCATAAGCCTCGTCTAATTTTTTTGATGTTTTTTGTAAATCGATGATGTGAATTCCGTTTCTAGCTTGGAATATATATTCAGCCATTCTAGGATCCCATCTTCTTGTTTGATGTCCAAAATGAACACCAGCTTCTAGTAATTGTTTCATTGCAACTACTGCCATTTTTTGTTCCTCCTTTTAGTTTTTACCCTCCACAAATCTTTAGCATTTAAAAGAACCTTTGTATTTAAATAGATTTTACAAAAGCACTGCTTTTAAACTGGAATTTGTGTGCGTATTTTTAACAGAAACTATTATATCACAACAAATAGCTAGAAATCAAGCTTTTTTTGAAATTTTAAGTTTTCTCACATTTTTAGAAGGTTTTCGACGGTGTTTTATCACATTTTTAGATTTTTTATAACTATTTTTTTCATTTTCTACATTTTTTGATTTTTCTATTTATATTTTGACATTTTTATGATAGAATTCTTTTGAAATTAATATTTTTCATAGGAGGTAACAAATGAATTTAAATAGATGTGAACGTTGTGGAAGCTTTTTTGCTTCAAAAAACTCAGTATGCCCTAATTGTCAATCTAAAGATGAACATGAAATAAACCATTTAAAAACTTTTTTAAGTGAGGCCGATTCTTCTGTAACTGTTGAATCTTTAGCAGAATCTACTGGAGTTTCTTTAAAAAATGTAAATAGATTTTTACAAGATAAAAATGTATACACTACTTTAACAAACTTAGGCTTAAACTCAGAAACAAATAAAATACACAATATTTCCTTATAAAAATACGAAAAAAAAGATATCATTTTATAAAAAGAGACTGGAAGTGCACTTTTTGAAGGCTAAATAGCCCGACCTAGCACGACATGTTAAGTTTTATAAAATGATATCTTTTTGTAGTTTATTCAATTATTTCAATTATATCTGCAACTTTTTCCACATTTTGTTCACCTATTTCATATGTTTGTTGCAATTTTTCTACGGCTTCTCTGCCTTTTTGTTCATCTTCTGCATATATGTAAGCAATTATTTCGCCCTGTTCTACGTGGCATCCTACTTTTTTTAGTAGTTCTATTCCAACAGCATAGTCTATGTTATCTTCTTTTTTCATTCTGCCTGCACCTAAATGCATTGCTATTTTTCCTACATCTTCTGCATTTAGTTTTTGTACATATCCAGTCTTTACCGCTTCTACTGGCATTTTATATTTAGCCTTTGTAAATTTTTCTGTATTTTCTATGTAGCTAATATCTCCACCTTGATTTTCAACTAATTGCAGGAATTTTCTATATGCTTCTCCATTTGATATTACTTGCTCAATTTTCTCTTTATTGTCTTGAATGTTATCGCCTTTTCCATCCAGTTTTAATATATAAGCACCTAATTCTAGTATGACATTTTTTACATCATCTTGCATATTGCCTTTTAAAGCTTTTATTGCTTCTATAACTTCAAGTGTATTTCCCACCATTGTTCCTAAAGGTTGATCCATGTTTGTTATTATACATACAGTCTCTTTATTTGCTAGCTTTCCAATGTCAATCATGGTCTTAGACAATTCTCTTGCTTCTCCCACTGTTTTCATGAATGCACCGCTTCCACAAGTTACATCTAGAACTATTTTATTTGCTCCTGCTGCAATTTTCTTGCTCATTATACTAGAGCTTATTAGTGGAATATTAGCAGTACAACTAATTGTATCTCTTAAAGCATACAATTTTTTATCTGCTGGAGCTAAATTTAGAGTTTGACCTATTAAACTTATTCCAATTTTCTTTACATTTTCTATAAATTCATCAATTCCAATCTCTGTTCTATATCCTGGTATTGCCTCTAGTTTATCCTTTGTACCGCCGGTTGCTCCCAGTCCTCTTCCAGACATCTTAGCAACTTTTACGCCTAACGCTGCAACTATTGGCATTAGTATTAATGTGATTTTATCTCCAATTCCGCCTGTGCTATGTTTATCTACAACCTCTCCAATATCTGATAAATCTAATATATCTCCAGAATATGCCATGGCTAAAGCTAAATTAGTTGTCTCTTCTTTTGTCATTCCATTTATGTAAATTGCCATAACTAAAGCAGCAGCTTGATAATCTGGTATGCTACCATCAGTATATCCTTTTACAAAAAATTCAATTTCTTCTTTATTTAATTCTTTCGCATCTCTCTTTTTTTCAATTATATCTAAAATGTTCATTTTTTTCTTCCTCTTTTATACAAAATGTTTAATAAACGATTCCCTATGTAAAGGGCATGGTCCATATTCTTTTAATGCTTTTATGTGTTCTGCTGTACCATATCCTTTGTGTTTTGCAAACCCATATTGAGGGTATATTTCATCCCACTGTCTCATAATTCTATCCCTTGTAACCTTTGCAATTATTGAAGCTGCAGATATTGAATAGCATTTAGCATCTCCCTTTATAATAGACTGATATGGTATTCCGTCAGTATCTATTTTTGTTAATGCATCTACTATTATCAAATCCGGTCTTGGATTAAGCTCTTTTACAGCCATTGTAAGCCCTTCCTTAGTAGCATTTAGAATGTTAATTCTATCAATTTCTTTTTGGTCTATAATTCCAACACCATAACTAATAGCTTCTTTAGTTATAATTTCATATAGTTCTTCCCTTTTCTTTTCTGATACCTTTTTAGAATCATTTACACCTTCGATCATAGAATTTCTTGGCATTATTGCTGCAGCAATTACAACAGGTCCTGCAAGAGGTCCACGCCCTGCTTCATCAATTCCACATATATATTCTACTCTAGAATTATGAATTTCTTCCTCTATCGCTTTTAGTTGGATTAGTCGTTGTTCTTCTTTTTCCTTCATTCTATTTTCCTCTCTTAGTATAACTATTAATAGAGACAATCTCTTACTAATTGTCTCTATTTCTTTAATTTTCATCAATATATTTATCTACTAGTTCAATTAGTTCTTCTGCTGTTTTTAATTGTTCATTTGTCTTATCGGCATCTACAATAAATTCATCATCATAGTCACTATCTTCTCTAATTGCACTTGCATTTTGAATTTTTCTTCCCATCATTCTTGAAAAAATCTCTTTATTTATATAATTTTTATTAAAATACGCAAGCACATCTTTATGTCTTTTAAAATCAATCGGTTCAAGTGCTAACACAGCTTTAATGCTATGAAATATTGAATAATATGCTCTGTTATTTGCTGATTTATAGAAGTTTTTATCGTACAATAATTTTCCAGCTTCTAAATCTTCTTTTGCCTGCTCTAATCTGTGTTTTGCAAGTTCTTTAGATATTTTCTGTACCACTCAAAACCACTCCTTCTCTCTGAACATTCATATAAAATGGTAATGCCTTTAACCAATATTCAAATTTTTCTATGTTTTTTACTAACGGAGAAATCATTACTTCAAAGTTTGTATCAAATTCTATATCAAATGCTATATTAGATACTAATTCTCTATATTCTATTATTTCTTCGTTTGTTAAATCTGTAAGTATCATTATATCTATATCCGAGTTTTCGTTGTAATCTCCTCTAGCATAAGAGCCATATAGTATAATCTTCTTTACTCTTTTTCCTAGCAATTTATTTACTCGATCTATAAATTTTTGAATTATTTTTTCTGTACTTTGTGGTATATTGGGCATTTTAATCCACCTACACTTTCTTATTCTGCATATATTATATCATAACTAATAGCTTTTTCAAGTAGTTATTTTAACCATCTCTGATAAAAAACAATCTTTTATTTTTTGCTTAAATTTCTATAGTTCTAGCCTTCATCATTCTTTTCATTTTCATTATTTTTTTCTGTTGTTTCTTCAACAGTATTATCATTTTCAGAAGTTGTATTCTCCTCTTCTTTTTTATTTATATCCGTTAGTTTATACAATACATCGTAATCAGATTTATTATATCCTTTTGTATCTATTACTTCATATGTATTATAATTAATTAAGAAATAACTGCCCTCGTAATTTGTAATTTCTAGCCCAGCTTCTGCCAAATTTTCGTCTTGCAAAACATAATATTTATCGTATTCTTCTTCTGAAATTATATTCTTAGCAAGAAAATCTTTAATTATTTCGTTATCTTGCATCTCGCTAATTTTAGTACCAAGATATTTCTTTTCTTCTCCTTTTACGGTCTGTTTATCAATATAGTCTTTTAATTTCCATTGAACTTGTAACATATCAGTTCTTATAGTTTCTGCTTTTACTTCTCTATATTTTTTGCGTGTAAAATACACAGCAGTTGCAACCACAACCACTATTAAAACCACCATCAAAATTAATTTTATTATTCCCATACCATTGTTCTTTTTCATTTCTAATGCTCCTCATAAATGTTATGTCTATTTAACTTTTCTCGTATAAACTTTGTTTATTATATTTTATTTAAGCCTAGCAGTCAAGAGTTTTGGCAGTATAATTGTGAGTCAATTGTGAGTCTATTCTTTTTATGCATAACAAAAAACTCATCCTTGCCAATTTCTTCATGCACCGAATGAGCTTTTCATTTATTATGTATCTATTTGTTTATCATTTTAATTATGTAAACTTTGTTCGATTAATAGCACTAGGAAAGGTAGTGTTTTTCCCACCCACCTACCTAGTTCATTGTATTTCCACCTACACTATGCAACCTTCACCGTCGCACCACACTACTCTTGACAAGGTCCTACTTGCTCAAGTTCCAAGCTCCATTTGTCTGCTCTCCTGTTAGGAGACTAGATGGTAGAGAAACTACTGGGCGAAGACACATTTGATTGCCGCGAGTGTCGCCGCGCGAGTAGAACAAGTAAAGACCGTTAGTACACGTGTCAGCACAGCGCAAACCGAAGCTAGCACGGTCAGAGTAAATATCGACATAGCGCGAAGCCACCCAGAACGTCGTACCATTTGCTAGTATACTTGATGCAGTTCCATAGTTAGTATCGTTTATTGGTATATAATAGTATGTTTTCGTTACTGTTAATGGGCTTCCTGTTCCATATGTACTAGATGTAGTTGGCTCCGTTGTACCTTTTGGTACTATTGGCTTACTTTCTTCATATGGGTCATTTCCTGCGTCTGTTTTTGGTTGTGTTATTTTTGCACTTGCATCTGCTGCTGTTATATTTGGTCCTGCTCCCTTTTGATTTGCATACAGACTTGGGTATTTTGTACCACTTGTATATGTTTTTGTTGTTCCATATTTTACTGCATCTGTATATGCATTTCTATTTGTTATTCCTGTTGGTGTTAAGTGCTTTTCCATATCTAACAAGTTTATGCTTCTTGCGTTTACTCCTAATGTTTTATTACTGTATTGAGCTTTGCATATTTCATTCATTAAATATGGTCCATTATTATAGCCTAATATATTAGCAAAAGTTACGGTACTGCTTGTTGGGTTTGTACTTATTATATCTACTGTATCATTTTCTTTATCTACATTTAGCACTTTCCATGTTAACCCTGTTGTTTGGGCTATTGTTTGATTACTACTGTATCCACTATATGTTGATTCTAATGTGTAACTGCTACTTGCTGAATCTATATCATATGTGTAATTTACGTAATCTCCTATCTGGATTTCATCTAAGTTAATTTCATTTTTGTATTGATTTACTGTTGCCGTTACATTTTTTGTATATGTTTTTCCATCTACTGTTCCTGTTACTGTAAATTTATATGTTCCATTTTCTGTTACTGCATATGGTACTTCTGGACTTACTGTTGTTGTTCCTCCAGATATTGTACTTTCAATCATTATGTATAATGTTGTACCTTTTCTTGTACTTGCTTCTCCTAGACTTGAGCCTGCTCCCGTACTATCTGATACTACTCTTATTGTGCCTACCTTTACACTTGGCGTTGAAGCTGCTGGCTTTTTTACTGTTATTGTATAATCTTTTCCTTCTACTTTTTTTGTTATTGTTATTGTTCCATCTCCATTATCTGTTACTCCGTCTATTCTTCCTTCTGTTACTTTTTCTTGCAAGAAACTTTCCAATGTTTCATCTTTTGATGCTAATTGATATTCTAATACCAATCTGTTCATCTCTTCTTCTGCACTTGCTCGTCTTGTTGCTTCTGCCTGCTCTTTTGCCTTTTGTATTATTCCATCATCTCCCACAACTGTATTAATGCTAACACCTGCAAGTATTGACAGTACTACTATTGTTACTACTAACGTAATTAATGTAATTCCGTTTTTCTGTTTTCTTCAGTGTGCTTTTCATTCTCTTTCCTCTCTTTCTTTCATTTGATTTGCCCTTTCTTGTTTTTGGGCTTTTCTTTTTTAATTTAACTCTACTACCTTAAAATTCAGTTTTGTTTTCTTAATTTTTGTGCTATTTTTTTGATAGTTATTATTAAATTTTTTTAGTTTTGTTTTCATACATAATAAATTATGTACTTTTATTATACATGATTTTTTGTGTACATTTCAACTATTTCTTTCATTTGTAACATATTTGTAATTATTCTTCCCTTTTCTCTTTTTTTATTCAGTTTTAACAAAAATAATATACCAAAGTTATTATTTTTTATAACTTTGGTACATTTTATTTTCTTTATCTATCTGTTACCTGTTTTCTATTTTTTTCTTTATTTTTTCTTTAGCTTATTTTTCTTTTCTGTGCAAAGTAACAGAAAAATGCTGATAACTGGTCTGGCATTATTTTAAATAACAACCTACCTAGCCACATTGTTAGACTTGGAAATATAAGTATTTTATTTGTAGACATTTTTCTTACTGCATATTTTGCCACTTGTTTGCTGTTAGCTTCCGCTAGATTAAACTTTACATCTGCCACCTTATTAAAATTTGTATTTACTGGTCCTGGGCATAGAGCACTTATTTTAACTTTTGAATGTTTCATAAATAGTTCTTGTCTAATGCTTTGTGTTAGCCTTACTACATATGCTTTTGTAGAATAATAAGTTGCCATTAATGGACCAGGCATAAAGCCTGCTATTGATGCAACATTCATTATATGCCCTCTGTTTACTTCTACCATGTCTTGTAAAAATAGTTTTGTTAAAATATGAAGTGCAACTATGTTTGTGTCTATCATTCCAATTTCTTTATTTAAGTCTGTTTTAGTAAACTCTCCACATGTTCCAAAACCTGCATCATTTATCAACACATCTATTGCTCCATATTTTACTTTTACATCTTCGTGTAATTTAATGCAACCATTTCTATCGGTTAGGTCCATTGCTTTTACCTCAACATTTACATTATAAGTTTTTTCTACTTCTTCTTTTAGTTTTATTAATGCTTCCTCATTTCTTGCAATTGCAATAATATCATATTTTCTTTTTGCAAGTTCTATTGCAATATCTCTTCCTATTCCTGAAGATGCTCCTGTAACTAATGCAACCATATTTTTTCTCCAATCTCAGTATTATAATTTTATTTTTTTGCAATTATAAAGTTTTTAAAACTGTCATTAGTATTTATTTCTTTTAATAATAATTTATTAGAATTTTAAT
>ENA-OPNJ01000548-OPNJ01000548.1-human-gut-metagenome-genome-assembly--contig:-NODE-548-length-17324-cov-6.295095_pt1 | contig 17324 bp, 8 predicted proteins | sample MGYA00241535_ERZ501767 | MGnify/ENA primary metagenome ERZ501767 (study PRJEB25962, sample SAMEA2042564) | human gut metagenome | biome: human gut; feature: human-associated habitat; material: faeces...
TACCGCCGGTAATGTAGAGTTTCTTGCCTACAATGTTGTCCCAAATGCGGTCGATGGCATGTACATACGATGTGTCTCCTGTCAGGGCTGCCACATCTGCCATGCCGGCATACATATAAGTGGCCCGCACGGCGTGTCCTACCGCTTCGTCTTGTTCGATGACCGGTTTGTGTGCCTGGCTGTATTCGTCACGACGTGATGTGTAGCCACGTTTGTCGAGGAAGAATTTGGCTTGTTTCAGGTATTTTTCATCACCGGTGACAAGGTATAGCTTGGCAAGTGCCATTTCGGCTATCTGATGTCCCGGTACACGTACCACTTGGTTGGGGCCGTCGCCTATTTCACGGCATACACAGTCGGCATAACGGATGGCTATGTCGAGGAAATTACGTTTTCCGGTAGCCTGGTAGTGGGCGATAGCGCCTTCTATCATGTGTCCTAAGTTATAGAATTCGTGGCTCAACTCCTCTACTTTCTCCCAGCGTTTGCTTCCTGCCCATTCGTGCGGATGTTTGGGATTCATCGTACGTGATGTATACAAGTAACCGTTGGGTTCTTGTGCAGCGGCGACAATGGTCAACACACTGTCGATGTATTTTTCCAGTTTCTTGTCGGGATAGGTTTGCAGCAGATAGCTGGCTCCTTCAATGGTTTTATATACATCGGTATCATCGAAAGACAATCCGCCTACCTTGATGGTATCACTTGGATGGGCGGCCATCTCAAAATTTTTATAACGACCCGTCTCTTCACATTTGCTGAATGCCAACGGAATAGTTGTTTCACGGCTCGCCTTCAGCCGTTGTCCCCAAAAAGAATCTGTAATCTTTACAGAAGTGAACGGAACGGGATCGATAGGATACCCATGTGCCGCCGTTCCCTTTTGTGCATATGCTCCTCCTGTTACGATAGAAAAGAGCAAAGCGGAAATCATCAGTTTTTTCATGATTTGTATTTTTTATGTGAGTTAATTGTTTACTGTCATTTCACTTTCCATTCGATGATTCCTCCCGATTCGCCCGGCTGGAGCTGAGCGGCTATTTTCAGTCCGGTGGTCTTTACGGGCTTGAAGTCGAGGCTGTTGTAGCAATCTTTCTTTACGCCGTATTCGCCGAGGGCTTCCACTTCTTTCCACGTGTTTCCTACCTTATAATATAATTTCCAGCTTTGCGGCACGCGGAAGTTGCCATCGTAGTGGTCGAAGTCGAGCCAGTACACCTGCACGTTCGATACGGTATAAGGCTGGTCGAACTCGTAGGCAAGGCTTTCTTCGGTGCCTTCTTTCAGCCACCAGTAGTGGTAAGGCTTCGAAGTATCCGACGAACGGCGTGGTTCCCATTGGTCGTTCACACCCCACGCATACGAGATGACCGAAGCCGATTCGGGTGCATCTTTCTGGATGGGTGCCTGTATGCTGAACGTCTGTGCCTTGCTGGCTATGGTCGGTTCGGGGGTTGGAGTTGCATATTCCTTGGCTTCGGGAATCCATACTTCCATCTGGTCGGCACCGCGATTGTTCCACGTAGAGTAAGGAATGGCGCGGAAAGTAACATCATTCACCGTACCGTCACGTTCCACTTCCTTGGCTGCTCCGCTCAATACCATTACGCCATTAAGCAGACTGGCATCGAAGGCTGCGTCTATCTTCGTGTCGGGAGCAATGAACTTATTGAACACGGTACTGTCGGGCTGGTCTTTACCTTCCAGGCAGAACACAATGGGTCCGCGTTCCAGTGCCAACATGCCGCGGTCTATTTCTACTGAGTCATTCGCCTGGATGCGACGTACGTCCATCGGAAGATCCAGCTCGATAACATCGCCTGCCTTCCAGCTACGGACCAAGGTTTCATAGCCATCACCTTCGGCAGCCCGTGCCGACGAGCCGTTTACTTTCAAGGTATATTTCTTAGGAGCATCGGTATAAGCGTAGAGGTCGGATGCTACCGGAGCACTCTTTGCCCAGCTGGGGATGCGCAGGCGGATGGCGAACTCTCCTTCTTTATCAGGCGTCACCTTAATGGCTATCTTACCGTTCCAAGGGTATCCGGTGGTCTGTTCCAGTGTGACCTTGGTGCTGTCGGCAAGCTGCATCTCGGCTTTACCTTGTATATAGAGGTTGACGTAGATATCGTTCTGCTGGGTGGCGTAGGCATAGTTGGGCACGGAAGCGATGAAGCGGGTCACGTTGCCCGGGCAACAAGCGCAGCCGAACCAACGTTGGCGTTCGTGCTGTCCCATCGATTCCAGCGGATTGTCGTAGAAGAACTTGTCGCCACTGAGCGACACACCGCTGATGACACCGTTGTAAAGTGCACGTTCCAGCACATCGATGTATTTCGATTCGCCCGTGGCAAGGAACATACGGTGGTTCCAGTACACGTTGGCGATAGAAGCACAGGTCTCGCAATAGGCGGTGTGGTTCTGCAGTTCGTAATTCGGTCCGAAGCCTTCGCCTTGCGCACGCGATCCCATGCCGCCGGTGATGTATAGCTTCTTGCTTACGAGGTTGTCCCACAGGCGGGTCAAGGCATGGAAATAAGCCGTATCATGAGTAAGGGCTGCCACATCTGCCACACCCGAATAGAGATAGCCGGCACGTACGGCGTGGCCCACGATTTCGTCTTGTTGCAGGATGGGCTTATGGTCTTGGCTGTATTCGCTCAGCTTGTGTCCGTCGGTGCCCCGTCCGGTTTCTTCGACGAAGTATTTCGCCATGTCGAGGTATTTCCGGTCGCCCGTCACCTTATATAATTTGCAGAGTGCCATCTCTACGATGGGGTGTCCGCTGGGGCGGTGTATCTGTCCTTCCTTCGGTCCGAAGGTCTTGCAGACGAGGTCGGCATTCTTGATAGCGACATCCAGGAAGGTACGCTTGCCGGTAGCACGGTAATGGGCGACGGCTGCTTCGTACATGTGTCCGCTGTTGTACAGCTCGTGGCTGTTGATTTTTTCCCATTTCGAGCGTCCCCACCATCCGGAGAGACGATAACATTTATTGGTGACGCAAGTAGTAAGATATCCGTCCGGTTCTTGTGCCGCAGCAATGATGTTGATGACGCTGTCCAGGTAATGGTCCAGTTGCGGGTCGTATTTCACCGCGAGCGAATACGATGCCCCTTCTATCACCTTATAAGGATCGGTATCGTCGAAAGAAAAGTCGCCCCGGTGCTCTCCTTTTTTCAGTCCGGCGGCAATGGCGAAGTTATCAAATCGTCCGTTTTTCTCACATTCTTTAAATGCGGAAGGGATAGACACGGTGCGGTTGGTCTCGATGCGGGGCAACCAGAAGCTATCGCTCAGGTGCACCTGGGTGAACGGCACTTCCTGGATGGGGGCGTCGGGCTGCGTATAGGCAGGTTTGCCACACGAAGTGACTCCCAACGCTACAAGTCCGCTCATCAGTGTTAACAGATAGTTCTTCATATTATTATTTTTAAAATTTCATCTGCGCAAATGTAGGAGGAAATCTGAAAACCGGATAAAAAGATAGTCCATACTTATAAGAAAATAGTCGTGTAGAGGTCTACAGAATATGCTGTACAGCACGTTTAAACAGAATATAGACGATTTTGTCATCTGTTTGGATGATTTTTACAGATGAATATATCCGCAAACCAATTGTTTTACTATGTTGTAAGAGATTGTTTTAATTTCTCCAACAAATTTGCTTAGCAGATACGAATCAATATATGATTGAATGGTTCAGGATCTGTTACAGGCTACCTTCTTTTTACGTTTTCCATATGAAAACCGTACGGTTTCCATATCGAGAACGTACGGTTTTCAATTGGAGAACGTACGGTTTTGATAGGAAAACCATAAAAGGATGCCGTCCGGATTGATAATACAACCCTATCAGAAACTCCAAATATTGGGAAGGATTTTGGAATTTTGATTAAAATGAATATCCGCAAAATGCCAGCAGATAAAAGAAGTTAGAAGGAGTTATGCCTTCGGCAGGAGTTAAAGGACAATAGTATTGGCTTCTAACTCCTTTTATAGTAGAACAAAATTGGTTTGCGAAAAAATCTTGATGTATTGTCATAATCGAATGGATTTTCCGCAGGAAATAGGCACTCAGCATGACAAATGTTTTTTCGCATTTTATTTCTGATTGACTATAACTCCCTCAAATAACTCCTTCTAACTCCTTATTGGTAAAATACGGACATTCATAAAAGACCGTCCATCAATTCGTTGCGGTCTTCCCCGATGCAATGAACTTGCCGGGCGTCATGCCGAACTGTTTCTGAAAGCACTTACTGAAATACGATGGATTGCTGAAACCTACCATGTAACTCACTTCGCTGATGTGGTATTTGTTTTCTTGCAGCAGCAATGCCGCCTTTTTCAGTCGTACCAATTGAATCATCTCATTGGGTGTAACGTTTGCCAGCGCTTTTATTTTCGCGAACAAGCCCGAACGGCTGATGCCTAACTTTTCGGCAAGAAAATCGACCGACAAATCGGGGTTGTCGAAATTGTTTTCTATCAGTTGGTTCATCCTGGTCAGAAACTCTTCGTCTGCCTGGTTGCCCGCTATCGTGCTGATGGGCACTACCGGCATCTGCGAGAATTTCTGCTGTAATTGGCTGCGCAAGTCCATCAGGTTTTTCACGCAGGCTTCCAGGTATTGCATGGAAAACGGTTTCTCGATATACGCGTCCGCGCCGCAATTCATGCCTGCAATCTTCGAAGCGTTATCGGTTTTTGCCGTCAGCAGGATAAAAGGAATGTGACTGGTCAGCCGGTCTTCACGCACCCGGCGGCACAATTCGATACCATCCACGTTGGGCATCATCCAGTCGCTGATGATAAGCGAAACTTCTTGTTCTTTCAGTCGTTGTAATGCTTCTGCGCCATCGGCTGCGGTAATCACTACATAGGCGGTGCCGAAGCTGTCTGCCAAAAAACTTGCCATGTCTTCGTTGTCTTCCGCTATCAAGACGACAGGCAGCTTCTTATTCGCCAAACCGGCAGGCTGCGCCTGCAGAATGCCTTCGGGCACTTCCGGGACTTCTCCGGCAGTTTCTATGGAGTCGGTTTTCTCTTGCCGCACCGGCAGTGTAACACGGAAAGACGAACCTTTGTTTTCTTCCGACTGCACGTCGATGCGTCCGTGGTGGGCTTCCACGATGCCCTTTACGATGCTCAGCCCGATGCCCGTGCCCGGCTTGTTGTCGTGCGCCTGGTAGAATGGACGGAAGATGTGTTGCAGTTCTTTGGGATTCATACCTTTCCCGTTGTCGGTTACGGTCAAGGTAAACGTATGCTTTTGCGCGGCAAATTCCATCTTCACCTGGTCGCGGGTGTACTTGTTGGCGTTGGTCATCAGGTTGCTCAGCACTTTGGTGACCGCCTCGCGGTCTACATCGGCACGGAAGTCTTCGGGCGGATAGACCTCGGTCAGCGTAATGCCCCGTTGCTCCAGCGAAGGCTGGAAACGCTCGCACACGGCTTGCATCAGTTCTTTGATGTGCTGCGGCGCGAAGCGCATTTTCATTTCGTTTTGTTCCACTTTGCGGAAATCCAGCAATTGGTTTACTAAGTAGAGCAGACGCTGGCTGTTGCGGTCGATGATGTTCAGGTCATTGCGCACTTCCGCCGGCAGGTTTTGCGTAGACTGCATCACCTTTTCCAACGGCCCGATGATGAGCGACACGGGCGTACGGATTTCGTGTGCAATCATGGTGAAGAACGATATTTTGGCTTCGTGCATTTCTTTTTCCTTCCGCACGTTCAGTTCGTCGATGGCCTGCGCGTGTCTTTTTTCGCCGCGGCGTACGATGTAGCGTATCAATACGGCCAGCGCGAGCACGGACAGGACGATGTAGGCAGCCTTGAACGGGATAGACAGGTAAAAAGGAGGATGGATGACAATACGCAAAGCGGTGCCTTCTTCGTTCCACACCTTGTCATTATTCGAAGCTTTCACCCGAAACGTATAAGTCCCGGCAGGAAGGTTGGTGTACGTGGCATTGTGCTGTGACCCGACGTAGTTCCAACCTTTATCAAAGCCTTCCAACATGTAGGCATACTGGTTTTTCTCTGGAGTGCAATAACTCAATGCCGCGTATTTCAAGGTGATGACATTGTCGGTGTACGGCAGATGCAGTTCTTCTAATTCGCCGATAGCTGCGGGTAGTATGCCTCCGGTTTCGGTAGCGATGGGTTGGTTGAATATTTCCAGTCCGGTCAGCACCACGGCGGGGGCTTGTGTGTTCGATTTCAGGCGGTGCGGATGAAAACGGTTGAACCCGTTGATGCTCCCGATATAGATTTCACCGTTTTTCGACATTTGTACCGAAGCGGGGAGGAACGACTCGTTCTGCAGCCCATCACTGCGGGTAAACACTTGTGTCCGTCCGTTTTCCGGATGGTATTTTACCAGTCCCTTTGCCGTGGTGAGCCACAGGTGTTCATCGCTTTCCGCAATGGCACTGATGCATTCGTTCGGAATGCGCAAAGCTTGCCGCACGAAACGGTCTTCTTTCTCCCGGTAGAGGCAGAGTCCTTCGCCCGTGGCTGCCCATAGACGGTCTTTCCGGTCGATGTACAGCTGGTTGACAATCTGGCTGGCGATGCCTTCCGCCTTGCCGTAGGCTTTCCATTCTTTTTGTTCCGGCTGGTAGCGGTACAGCCCGTCGCCCTGTGTGGCAATCCACAGGTAGCCTTTCGCGTCTTCTTTCATGTCGATGACGATGGCATTTACCTGTTCGATGCGCGTCAGGCTGTCCGTCGGGCGGTCGTAGCGGCACACCGAGGACATGGAGCCGGTCCATATCTGTCCCCTTCTGTCCTTGAATATGGTGTAGATGCTGGTTCCTTCCGGTTCCCGGTCGCGGTAATCTTTTATCGCTCCGGTTTTCCGGTTCAGGATGCGGATGTTTTTCCCGTACGTGCCTACCCACAGGTTATCGCCGTCTATGCATAGCGCGTGTACGTTATCGTTGGCAAACGCCGTTCTGCCGGGAAAGTCTTCAAACCTGCGGCGGATGGGGTCGAAACGACTTAATCCTCCATCGTCCGAGGCCACCCATACCTTACCGTCCTCGTCTTCGCAAAAGCGACTGATGATGGTGCCTGTGAACAGACCATTCCCATTTGCTTCCGAATACCCTTCAAACTGTCCGCTGTAGGGTGGCAGGTAGTTGACGCCGTTGTAGAAAGTGCCTATCCAGATGCCTCCCTCCCGGTCTTTCAGGATGGGGTAAATGAACCGGTCGGAAAGCGCTTTGGTTTCTTCGCCATAATAAGCATACACCGCACTGCACCCGGTAATCCGATCAATCAGTGCCAGACCGTTATCCGATCCTGCCAATAATACATTGGACGAGTATTCGCCGATGGCATGGATGTGCGAAATGCCTTTGTCGCCATGTGGTTCCATATAACGTTCCACCGCTCCCGTCTGTGGATTGATTTTCCATATACCCTCTGTCCACGTACCTGCCCAGAGGTTTCCTACTGCATCTTCCCACATAGCCATTGAATAGAACGAGTCGGGATTGTCCTGCAACGGAAAGGCGGTAAATTGATTCTTCTGCTTATCGAACCTGTACAGCCTTGCCCAGGTAGATGCCCACAGTTCTCCTTTTTTGTCGCACAACAGGTAAAAAATATTGCCGTCATCCTCCCGCATGGGATAATGAGCCAGTTGTTCTCCGTTGGCGGCATACCGGAAAACCCCTTGCGAACGAGTAGCTATCCAGACATTGCCTTGTGGGTCGCAGACGATTTTAGTAACCCAACTCCGGATGGGGCTAAGGCTATCTGCCGCCACCGGACGGAAAGGAATGATTCGCTCCGGCTTCCGCTCGAAAATGTATACGCCACAATCGGTGCCCAACCACAGACTGTCTCCCCTCTCGCAAAGACAAGAAATGGTATTAGTAAGAAATTCTGGTGAAGAAGAGCTTTCTTTCTGATAAAACGTAAACTCGATTCCATCGAAACGATTCAGTCCGTTGTCTGTACCTATCCAGATGTATCCTTCGGCATCCTGTAAAATATCGTAAACAGTATTCGATGACATTCCGTTTTCTATGTTGTAGTGTCTGAACTGGAACAGGGAAGGCAGTGCATCGGCAGCCGCTCCGAATAAACAGACATTGCATAACATCCACAGACAGAATAGTTTCTTTATATTCATGGAATTAATGATTTTCGAATAACGGCGCAATTTACGGAAAATAATTTAAAAGAATGTCATCTGTCTTGATTTTTATTTTTTGGGATTATTTGTTCATTTCATTTCAGATACACCGTGATTTTTCCGCTCAGCTGGAGGAGAGAGATTTCACACATTTTGGTGTCATACTCGGCAGAGAGGATGCGTTCTTCGGCATCGAGCAGGCTTTGTTGTGCCTCACGCATTTCGATACCGGACAGATTTCCCAAGAGATAACGCTCTTTGGCTATCTCGTGGTTCTCTTTGGCGGCTATCAGGTTCTGGCGTTCCAGGTGCAGCAGGCGGAGGTTGTTGCGGTATGCCTGCCACAGGTTGCTCAAGTCGGCACGCAGGGCTTGCTCTACCTGCTCGCGTTCCAGTTGGGCGTTGCGGATGGCAAGGCTGGCATTGCGCTTTTCGCGCCGGCGGTTTCCGTCGAAGATATTGAAACCGATGGTGATGCCTCCGCTAAATCCCCAATTGTTGCGCTGGCGCGTGGCGTTCACATCGTATTTATTAAAGGTATAGCCATATCCCGCATTCAGACGCAGGTAGGGATAGTTGCGCGAGAGGACTTTCTTGTAGTCCAATTGAGCCAAGACGGTATTTTGGTCGGCATGCAAGAGATTGGCATTGGTGCTTAACGTGGCATCCCAAAGCTCGTCGAAATCAAGGATGCGGTTCAGGTCGATGACCGAATCACGCACCCGGATGGGACGGTCGACATCTTTATTCGCCATCAGTTCGTTCAGGTTGATGCGCGAGGTGTGCACCAGTTCCTGCTGCTTCATGTACTGAGCACTGTCGGCATTGAAGTCTACCGTTGCCTGTTGGAAATCGAGACGCGAGAAATTACCGATGTGGTACCGCTCTTCTACAATGCGCAAACGTTCCTTCGAGAGCGAAACGGCATAGCGGAAGTTTTTCAGGCGGATTTCCTGCTGGATGTAGTTGTAATACTCGGCGGTGAGCGTGGCGATGAAATCCTCAATCGCAATCCGGGTATTGGTAGCTCCCTGACGTTCCAGTTCCTGCAATTGCTTGTAAGTGGTAGAGATATTAAAGCCGTCGAAGATGGTCCAGTTCAAGTCGATGCCGGCATCGAGGGTATGGTCGAGCACATTGCGTTCGGCTACCGTACTCCCGTCGGCACGCAATTTCGAATCGGAACTGTTCAAGTCACCGGTATATCCTGCGGTAAAATCTACCGTAGGCAGATAACCCGCATTGCCCAACGTGGCGTTGTTCTTGCTGATTTGTTCGTCGTTGCGCGAGATGCGGAGCGAATAGTTGTTCAGCAATCCTTCTTCCAGGCATTGCTTCAAGGTATATTCATATTGTGCCTGAAGGGGAAGCGCGGCAAACACAGCTATTATCAAGATAAGAATCTGCTTCATACGTTCTTGGTTTTGTTTCGGTTAGTGGATATGTACGAATAAATGGCGGGCACGATGAACATGGTGAGGAATGTCGATACCAGCATACCCCCCACTACTGCCGTTCCCATAGCAATGCGCTGGTTGGCACCTTCGCCCGTGGCAAACGCCAAAGGAATAAGTCCCAATACCGTAGCCGCACTGGTCATCAGGATGGGGCGCAGGCGCTGGAGGGCAGCATCGCGGATGGCTTGCATCTTTTCCTCGCCTGCCTCTTGCTTCTGGTTGGCAAACTCCACAATCAGAATGCCGTTCTTCGCCACCAGTCCGATGAGCATGATGATGCCAATCTGGCTGAAGATGTTCATGGTGATATCCCCGAAATACATGAATATCAATGCGCCGGCAATGGCAAGAGGCACGGTGAGCATGATGATGAGCGGGTCTTTGAAGCTCTCGAACTGTGCCGCAAGGATGAGGTAAATCAACGCCAACGCCAGGATAAAGGCAAACATCAGGCTTGACGAGCTTTCCCGATAGTCTTTCGAGTCGCCCGAAAGTGCCGTACGGAAGGTTTCATCCAAGGTTTCGGCGGCTATCTTATCCATCTCGTCCAATCCCTGGCCGATGGTCTTTCCTTCGGCAAGACCCGCCGATACCGTAGCGGAGATAAATCGGTTGTAGTGATAAAGTTTGGGCGGGGTGATTGACTCGACAAATTCCACGAGATTGTCCAGCTGAATCATTTCGCCTTTATCGCTCCGGATATAGATGGAACGGATATTGGCTGGCTGGTTGCGCTGCTGGCGGTTGATTTGCCCCAATATCTCGTATTGCTTGCCGTTCATGTAGAAATACCCCATGCGCTGGCCGCTCAACCCGTACTGGAGGGTTTCGGCAATATCGCGTACGCTCACCCCCATCGTTCCTGCCTTGTCGCGGTTGATGTTGACCTGCATTTCGGGGCTGCTGAACTTCAGGTCGACATCCGCCATCTGGAAAGTCGGGTTATCGTACACCTTATTTAAGAAAGCGGGCAATACTTTTTCCAGCTTGTCGATGCTAACCGCCTGAAGCACGTATTGCACGGGCATGCTGCTTCGCCGTCCGCCGAAAGAAGACTGCTGCTGGACAAAGGCGCGTGCCTTGGTCTTGGTCTTGATGGCTTGCGAAAGCTGCTCCGCCACCTCCATCTGACTGTAGTCGCGTTCGTTGATGTCTTTTAATGTAATCTGGATGTTTCCGCTTCCGCTCGATACCCGGGCTGTGACCGCCTCGGCATCGGGTATGAGGGAATCCACCAGCAGGTTGATGTCTTCAGTATAGTCTCGGATATATTCGTAGCTCGCCCCCTCGGCGCCACGGGTGTTGATTGTGATTTTCGAACGGTCTTCCAGAGGTGCCATTTCTGCCGGGATATGCGTCCAAAGCACACCGATAAGCACCAATGTGACTGCAGTGAAAATGATAGCCCAATACCTGCGCTTCAAGAATGCGCTCAACCCACGGGCATACCAGTAGTTCATGCCTTCGAAGAATGGTTCGGTCTTGCGGTAGAACCAGCTTTGTCTTTCGCGTTTCTTCAAGAGTTTGGTGGCAAGCATCGGCGTAAAAGTGAGGGCGGCAAAGGCAGAGATAAGCACCGAACCAGCCACCACAAAGCTGAACTCGCGGAACAACCTGCCGCTGGTACCTTCCATGAACACAATGGGGAGGAACACCGCTACCAGCGTGATGGTGGTAGACACTACGGCAAAGAAGATTTCTTTTGCCCCCTCGATGCCTGCCTCAAAAGGCTCCATACCCCGTTCGATACGGATGTAGATGTTTTCGGTCATTACGATGGCATCGTCTACCACCAGTCCTACCGAAAGCACTACCGCCAGCATGGTCAATACATTGATGGAGAACCCCGCCACGTACATGATAAAGAAGGCACCGATGAGCGAGACCGGAATCACGATAATCGGTATCAGCGTGACGCGCCAGTCGCGCAAGAACAGGAAGATGATGACGATAACCAAGAAGAAAGCCTCGTAAACGGTACTCTCCACTTCGGCAATGGAGGCACGGATAAAGCGGGTATTGTCGAATCCATACGTGTAAGACACATCGTCGGGAAGGTCTTTTTCCATCTGTTCCATACGTTCGTACACGGCATCGGCTATCTCGATATGATTGGCTCCGGGCTGAGGGATGACCACCACGCCCACCATCGGCACACCGTTCATCTTCATGTAACTCTTTATGTCGGCAGCACCCAGTTCGGCATACCCGATATCGCTCAGTCGGATGACTTGTCCGCCTACTTCCTTAATTACGACATTGTTGAACTCATCGGCGGTATGCATTTGTCCCATGGTGCGCAAGGTCAGTTCTACGGTATTTCCTTCGATGCTTCCCGAAGGAAGTTCTACGTTCTCGTTGTCCATCGCATTCTTCACGTCAACTGGAGTCACACCATAGCCCGCCATCTTTACGGGGTCGAGCCACAAGCGCATCGAATAGCGTTTTTCACCCCATATCGACACGCTGCTCACATCGGATATAGTCTGAAGCTGCTCTTTTACGGTCAGGTCGGCTATCTCGCTCAATTCTAAAAGCGAACGGTTATTGCTCTGGATAGCCACCATCAGAATGGGGCTGGCATCGGCATCGGCTTTCGATACCGTAGGCGGGTCGCAATCGCGAGGCAAGTAACGTTGGGCACGCGAAACCTTGTCGCGTACATCGTTTGCCGCCGTTTCCAAATCGACCGATAATTCAAATTCCACGGTGATGCGGCTCTGACCCGTCTGGCTCACACTGGAAAGCGAACGGATGCCGGGGATACCGTTGATGTTCTGTTCCAAAGGTTCGGTTATCTGGTTCTCGATGACATCGGCATTGGCTCCCGAATAACTGCACGTTACGGATATGATGGGATTGTCCACCGAGGGGTATTCGCGTACACCCAAGGTCGTATAGCCTATCAATCCGAAAAGCAAGATAATGATGGTGAGCACGGTGGCAAGCACCGGCCTGCGGATACTGAGTTCGGAAATATTCATAAGGCAGGCACGGTTTTAGTTGATATTATCCAATTTTACAGGCATTCCCGTGCGGAGCTGCAAGGTTCCGGAAGTCAGGATGGTATCTCCTGCAGCTAACCCACGGAGTATCTGCACTTCGGATTCGGTTCGGATGCCTATCTCCACATCGACAGGCATGGCGATTCCTGAGCGGTATACGAAGACCTTGTTCTGCCCCATTTCGGGCACGATGGCTTCGGAAGGGATGGCGATGGCATCCTGTATCTCGCCTTGGCGCAATTCGACATCAGCATAGCGTCCGGGAAGCAGTTCAGCACGGGTATTCGGGTAAATCGCACGTACGGTCAGGGCATGCGTCTCGGGGTCAATGCTCGACTCCAGGGCATATACTTCCGCTTCGAACGCATCCAGATGCCCCTCTACCTTAAATGATAGCTTCGTACCTTTCCGTATCTTACGTGCATAACGTTCGGGGACGGCAAATTCCACCTTAATCGGTTTTATCTTGGTAAGTTTGGCAATGACAGTTGTAGGCGAAGCGTAGGCACCCATACTGACCTGCCGCAAGCCTATCACTCCATCAAAAGGAGCACGAAGCTCGGTCATGTCAATCGTGGCACGTACGTTTTCGATATCAGCATGAAGGGTGGCAAGCTCGGTTTTCACCTGTTCGTAAGCCTCCTTACTTACAGCATCGCGCTGGAGCAAGGCGTTCTGGCGGAACACGCGGTCTTCGGCAAGCGGCATCTGCGCTTCCAGTCTTTGCAGCTGTGCCTGAAGCTGGCTGTCGTTTACCTTGGCAAGCAATTGCCCCTGGCTCACCATTGTCCCTTCCTGAAAATTGATGTCAACGATTTTTCCTGATGTTTCGAACGAGAGGTCCACTTCCTCATCGGGTATAAGCTTGCCGCTTACAAATAATTTATCGGTCAGTACGTGGGGGCGCACCACCTGCGCGTTCACGTTCAAGATTTGCTTTTTCTCGGCAGGCATTTTCCTGTCCGCCTCATTGAGTTCGGTATTCTCTCGCGGTGTAAACGAATAAATGCCCAATCCGGTCAATCCGGCTATTATCGCCACGATAATCCCCCATTTAATCCATTTGTTCATGTGCCTTTCATGCTAATTTTGGTTTCTACTAATGCTTATGTGATGACAAAAGTAAGAAAACGTTTAAACAAAAACCACTTTTTTTAAAAATATTCACAAAACAAGATGCGATTTGTTCCCTTGTCACGCTAGTGTTCATACTGATTTGCAGTCCGAACAAAGCCTCCAAAACAAAGCCCAAAATACATCTCTCGACAAGCGTCCAAAATGGACGTTTTATGTTTTATATCATAAAATGTAACATACGTGATAAAATATGTAACAAACAAAGAGTCGGATGTATCATAGAGAAAAGTTTTTGAAGCATTTGTGAATACGAAATAGCTAAACTTTCCATATATTTGCATAGGACCAAAACCAATCAAGTATTAATTATGATGAAAACAAATAGGTTGAATATTAAGTTAGGGTTAGTTTTATTACTTTGTCTTTGCTTCGCCGCGATTGGCGAAGCAAAGATCTCTTTGCCTTACTTAATAAACGACGGCATGGTATTGCAACGTGGAAAAGCAGTACCTGTATGGGGAACCGCCGATGCAGGCGAAAGTGTTACCCTCAGGTTTGCAGGAAAAGAGTATCAAACCACTGCCGGTCCGGATGGAAACTGGAAAATCATGCTTCCGGCCATGAAGGCGGGAGGCCCGTATGACATGCAGATAAACGACATTACCTTACATAATATATTAATAGGTGATGTATTCCTCTGTTCGGGACAATCGAATATGGAGCTGACCGTAGCACGTGTAATGGACATGTTTGCCGATGAAATAAATGCTTACGAAAACACAAACATCCATTATCTGAAGGTTCCATATTGCTACGATTTCAATGAGCCGCAAAAAGACATCAAAAAAGCCGAGTGGCAACCGTTGGACAAAACGCATGTCATGGGATATTCGGCTTTGTGCTATTTCTTTGCCAAGCAACTTTACGAAAAAACAAAGGTACCCGTAGGTATCATCAACTCAAGCTGGGGAGGAACTCCCATCGAAGCCTGGATCAGCGAAGAAGGTTTGCAAGACTTCCCTGTCTACACACACCAAAAAGCAGTATATGAATCGAAAGAACTGATAAACAACATCCAACAGATAGAACAAGCCCGTGGACGTGCCTGGCAAATCGAACTTTACAAAACCGATAAAGGCACTCATGCACAAACTCCGTGGTATGCCGAAAATTACGATGATTCGGCATGGCAAACCGTTGACATGTTTTCACCTCAATGGGCTACCAACGGATGGCGCCCGATAAACGGTGTACACTGGTTCCGTCAGCAGATTGACCTGCCTGCCTCGTGGAACGGAAAAGAAGCTACGTTGCGCCTGGGATGCATTGTGGATGCAGACTCGGTATATGTCAATGGAAAATTCGTAGGAAGCGTTGCCTACCAATATCCTCCACGTATTTACAACATCCCGAAAGGACTTCTGAAAACAGGCAAAAACCAAATAACCATACGCCTGGTGAGCAACGGAGGACTCCCTTCTTTCGTAAAAGACAAACCATATAAGCTGATTTGCGGGACAGAAGAGACCAACCTCTCACAACAATGGAAACACCGCATAGGAACAGAAATGCCCCAGGCTCCTTCGTCTACAGCTTTTCAGAATATGCCCATCGGACTCTATAATGGCATGATTGCCCCTCTGAGAAATTATGTGTTCAAAGGCACTGTATGGTATCAGGGCGAATCAAACACAGGTAAATGGAAAGAATATGCCAGCCTGCTGAAATCGTTGATGAAAGACTGGCGGAAAACCTTCGGAATGCCTGAAATGCCTTTCTACATCATGGAACTTGCCGATTTCATGGCTCCCAACAATCCGGGCAGAAAAGGATGGGCAGCTTTGCAGGCACAACAGGCGAAAGCCGCAGAAGAAGACCCGCACGCCACCCTGATTCCCAATAAAGACACAGGCGAGTGGAATGACATCCATCCGTTGGACAAGAAAACAGGAGGCAAACGACTGGTAGAAGCCGTTACCCAAAGTTTTTAAACCTACCTCACAAAATAAAAGGGAATTGCCAAAAAACATAAATAAAACCAAGAACCAATTAAAGAATTAAATACATACCATGAACGCACTACAGAATCAAAAAGTCTCCATGGCCGAAAAAATCGGTTACGGATTGGGAGACTGCTCTGCGAACCTTGTGTTCCAGATGATGATGATTTATCAAACAAAGTTTTATACCGACGTATTCGGACTGGAAGGAGCCATTGCCGGAACTGTTATGTTGGTAGCACGCATTGTAGACGCTTTTGTAGACCCTACCGTAGGCATTCTTTCCGACCGTACGCAGACACGTTGGGGAAAATACCGCCCCTGGGTATTGTGGACAGCCATACCTTTTATGGTATTCTATATTCTGGCATTCTACAATCCCGGCATTGAAGACAAAGGACTGGTGGCATTGTATGCAACCATCTCCTATACGTTATTGATGACGATGTATTCATTCAATAACACCCCCTACTCTTCACTGGGTGGTGTCATGTCGGGCGACATCAAAGAACGTACCAGCATCACTTCCGTACGTTTCATATTCTCAACTATCGGACAGTTTGTGGTTCAAGGACTAACATTGCCCCTGGTCGGCAAATTCTCGGAAGACGGCGATAAAGGACATGGATGGCTATGCACGATTTCCTTATTTGCTGTAGTGGGATTCATCTTCCTTGCCATAGCTGCCTTCTCGGCAAAAGAACGCATTACCCCACCGGCCAATCAAAAGACCAATTTACGCGAAGATATCAAGGATATTTTCGGAAGCATACCTTGGCGCGCAATGTTCGTGCTGACTCTATTTGTCTTCATCACCCTAGCCATGTGGGGAAGCGCTATGAACTACTATTTCGAGCATTACGTCGATGCGGGAGCCCTCTATAACTTCCTCGACCGCATGGGACTGGTATCTGCCGAAGCACAGGATTCAATAGGTTATCATATATTAAATGCATTCGGGCTGATAGTGAGCTCCCCTGACAAAGCCTACGAAGTAGGTTTCGGTGTATTCAACATGCTGGGAGCATTGGTACAATTTTTCGGTGTAATCTTTCTTTCCAACTACCTTGCCAACCGCTTCGGAAAGAAAAATACATTCATTGTATGTCTGACACTGACCGCCATCTTCACGGCAATGTTCTACTTCCCGGCGAAAGAGAACATTGAATTGATGTTCTTCCTGAATTTCTTGAAGAGTCTGGCATACGCCCCCACCGTACCTCTGCTTTGGGCAATGATTGCCGATGTAGCCGACCATTCGGAATACATCCATTACCGCCGTGCCACGGGGTTCACTTTCGCCGGAGTGGTATTTGCCTTAAAAGCCGGCCTGGGTGTAGGAGGTGCCATCCTTGGCTTCCTGCTTTCTGGCTTTGGCTATGTATCGGGAGTCGGAGCTGTACAAAGCGAATCGGCTATCCACGGAATCATTCTCTCGTCCAGCCTGATTCCTGCAGCCACGTTCTTTGTTGGAGTAATTGCCTTGTGTTTCTATCCTATCACCAAACAATATAACGAAAAAATGCAGGCAGAACTCGCCGAACGGAGAAGCAAACAAAATTAAATGACAAAGTATCAGAAGCTGTTTTGAATTTATCGTGCGATGATTTGGGATGAGTTTTTGAGGCAT
>ENA-OPNJ01000577-OPNJ01000577.1-human-gut-metagenome-genome-assembly--contig:-NODE-577-length-16954-cov-2.357950_pt1 | contig 16954 bp, 10 predicted proteins | sample MGYA00241535_ERZ501767 | MGnify/ENA primary metagenome ERZ501767 (study PRJEB25962, sample SAMEA2042564) | human gut metagenome | biome: human gut; feature: human-associated habitat; material: faeces...
GCGGCGGTTCAGGCGCACATACCAGTTACTCAGGTTATCGTTTACGAAATCAGAGATCGCACGTCCGGCACGGGTCGGTTCGTATGTATCCAGGAATCCATCCACATCCTTTACCAACGAATTCAGCAACGACAGAATCCAACGGTCGATTTCGGGACGTTCTTTCCAATCCACATCCGGTTCGGAATAATCGAAACCGTCCACATTCGCATACAAGGCGAAGAACGAATATGTATTATATAATGTACCGAAGAACTTGCGGCGAACTTCTTCGATACCGTCGATATCAAACTTGATGTTATCCCACGGAGAGGCATTCGTAATCATGTACCAGCGCAAAGGATCGGAACCGTACTGCTCAATCGTGGCGAACGGATCGACGGCATTACCCAGACGTTTGGACATTTTGTTGCCATTCTTGTCCAACACCAAGCCGTTCGAAACGACGGCTTTATACGACACGCTATCGAATACCATCGTAGCAATCGCATGCAAAGTAAAGAACCATCCGCGTGTCTGGTCGACGCCTTCGGCGATGAAATCGGCCGGATAAACCTTGCGGTCGTCGAAGATTTCCTTGTTCTCGAACGGATAATGAATCTGAGCATAAGGCATCGCGCCGGAATCGAACCATACGTCGATCAGGTCGGTCTCGCGCTTCATCGGCTTACCGCTTTCGGAAACCAGAATCACATCATCCACATACGGACGGTGAAGGTCGATCTTTTCGTAGTTCTCCTTCGTATATTCGCCCGGCTGGAATTTCAATTCCTTATACGGGTTGGACTCCATCAGCCCGGCTTTTACGGATTTCTCAATTTCATTGTACAGTTCTTCAACCGAACCGATGCAGATTTCTTCCGCCCCGTCTTCGGTACGCCAGATAGGCAACGGCGTTCCCCAGTAGCGACTACGGCTCAAGTTCCAGTCCTGAAGGTTTTCCAACCATTTGCCGAAACGTCCCGTGCCGGTGCTCTGCGGTTTCCAGTTGATCGTATTGTTCAGTTCAATCATCCGTTCGCGGCAAGCGGTCGTGCGGATAAACCAGCTATCCAGCGGATAGTACAACACAGGCTTGTCCGTACGCCAACAATGCGGATAGTTGTGCACATGCTTCTCGATGCGGAACACACGGTTCTGTGCTTTCAGCATCATGCAGATTTCGATATCCAGCGTTTCGTCTTTTTCTCCCTTTGTCGCATCGTAAGCGTTCTTCACGAACTTGCCCTGCCACGGATCATAGTCGGCAGCATTCATATGCTCCTGAACATACTCGGGATCGAGGTCTTCCAGCAGATAGAATTTACCTGTCATATCGACCATCGGACGGCGGTTCCCATCTTTGTCGATCATCATCAAAGGAGGTACGCCGCTTGCTTTTGCCACACGGTCGTCATCCGCACCGAAAGTCGGAGCGATATGTACGATACCCGTACCATCTTCCACCGTCACATAGTCGCCGGTGATTACCCGGAAAGCACCTTCTCCCGGATTGACCCACGGGATCAGCTGCTCGTAATGCATGCCGGCCAGTTCCGGTCCTTTCCATTCGCCGACCACTTTGAACGGCACCAGTTTATCGCCCAGTTTATAATCGGTCAGAGCCAGATCGGCGGCTTTAGGATTGAAATACACATTCAACAAGTCCTTAGCCAAAACAGCCGTCATCGGCATACCTGTATATGGATTATAGGTCTGAACAGCCACATAAGTGAAATTTGGACCCACACAAAGAGCCGTGTTGGAAGGCAAAGTCCACGGAGTAGTGGTCCATGCCAAGAAGAACGGTTCGCCAAATCCCGCCATCTCCGGTTTCGGATCGAGAATGCGGAACTGAGCCGTACAAGTCGTATCCTTCACGTCGCGATAACACCCCGGCTGGTTCAACTCATGCGAGCTAAGCCCCGTTCCGGCAGCCGGCGAATACGGCTGGATCGTGTACCCTTTGTAAAGCAATCCTTTCTTATACAGTTCCTTCAGCAGGTACCACAATGTTTCGATATAACGATTGTCGTAAGTGATATACGGGTTTTCAAGGTCGACCCAATATCCCATCTTCTGTGTCAGATCCGTCCATTCCTTCGTGAACTTCATCACGTCGCGGCGGCAGGCGGCATTATATTCGGCCACAGAGATCTTTTTGCCGATATCTTCTTTGGTGATACCCAATGTTTTTTCAACTCCCAGCTCTACTGGAAGTCCGTGTGTATCCCATCCCGCCTTACGGTTGACAAGATATCCTTTCATGGTCTTATAACGGCAGAAAATATCCTTAATCGAACGGGCAATCACATGGTGAATACCAGGCATACCGTTTGCAGAAGGAGGACCTTCATAAAAGACAAACGAGGGATGTCCTTCGCGGATTTCAAGACTCTTATGGAAGATGTCGCCATCCTGCCATTTCTTCAGCACCTCTTTATTGACGTTCGACAAGTCAAGTTTCGAGTATTCGGCAAATTTCTTACTCATATGCGTTATATTTATCTATCTTCTCAAAAATTGCCGCAAAGGTAGTGATTTAATTCGAATTAGGCAATATGGAAACAGCAAGGACTCAAATCTCTCCGGACGTATTTCCCAGCGCCATCAATAATGCCACCACTTCCGAATAATTCTTCCGGCCGGAGGAAATGTTGTTTCCTTTCAAGAACCAGTTGTAAACGGTACTCTGGATCTCGCCTATAAATGGGCTGTACAAATTCTCCCAGTAAGCGACTTTCCGGTTGTAAAGATCTTTTACCTCGGGGGAGATCGTCTCTTTCCATTCATTAAACTCCTCTTCCGACAATAAGCCGTAGGCATTGCTCAACACATAAGGCAACAAAGCAAAATAAGCCGAAAACCGGATTTCCGGCACTCCGGAACGGGAACAGACGAGAAAACCATACAAATTCGCTTCCGCCTCGCTGGATATTCCTAACACATGCGCCATTTCATGTGCATAAGTAAACGGATACTGGACCGGGAGCAGATCAGGGTTCAGATTATATTCGGTAAAAAACGGTCCCATATACCCCAATACCCCCACTCCACTCATCAAAAAGGGCATTAACATCGGCTTCGGATGCAAATACCCGGCAGGACTGACTAAAGAGAAACGCCCGGCAATTTCATGATATTCCTTTTTCACTTCCTCTGCGACGAGGGCCTTATCTATTTTTTCGACAGGCACAAAGGACGCATTCAACGAATCTGTATAAGTGGATAAGAACGAACGAAAAGCGTCGGCTGAATAAGCCGCATACGGGATTTCCGTCCGTGTAAAAAAGTCTTTCCTGAAATAATTCAATCCCCAAGCCAGATAAAACCAGACATATATCCACAACAAATATTCGATCATCCGTCCGGCTGTCGCCCGCCAGGAACGTTTCTTCACAATGGCATAAACCAGATAAGCAAGCAAACCGGCCATACTACCGTATATCAGGCAATCACCTATCGAAAAAGAAAATAGAGAAGAAAAACAGGACAAAGCACCCGATATATAAGGATATACATTCCGGGCATACGCCTCTCCCATATCCGGCGAACGCATGGCGCACCAAATACCGGCCAGAAGGAGAGACAAGACTATCCAGCGTATATATTTCAATTTGAAATGTTTTTATTCAATAACTTCTTCACTTCCGCTTCCGACAGATTCCGGCGACAGGCATAATCTTTCATCTGTTCTTCATCAATATTACCAATCATGAAATATTGGGAATCCGGATGTGCAATATAAATGCCGCTCACCGTCGCCGTCGGATACATAGCGCCGTTTTCCGTCAACCGGACACCGATCTGTGACATATTTAACAACTTATCCAACGTGTAGTTCAAAAGCTGGTCCGGCAATGAAGGATAACCGATAGCCGGACGTATTCCCTGATATTTCACTTTATACAGGTCGGAGATGGAAAGCGATTCATCCGGAGCATATCCCCAATATTCCTTACGGACCTTTTCATGGAGATATTCGGCCGTAGCCTCGGCCAAACGATCGGTCAAGGTTTGCAACAACATGGAATTATAGGTATCTCCCTCCTGCTCGAACCGTTCTTTCAGAGATTCGGCGCCGGTACCGGCAGTCACCACGAAAGCGCCGACATAATCCGTACGCCCTTCCGATACTGGCATCACATAATCGGCTAACGACTTATAGATTCCTTCCTCTTTTTTCGCCTGTTGACGCAAAACTGGAAGCAAGACTTCACCCACACGGATATTATCCCCATCACCATTTGCCGGGAAGAAACCATAAACCGCCTTGCAATACTCGGCTTTCATCTCAACCAAGCGATCCAACAACTTAACAGCATCCTTGTATAACTGCATAGCCTCCGACGCCTTCGTCCGGTCCGCTTCCGAGAATTCGGCCAGCCAGGCGGCACGACAAGCGTCACAGCCGTGGATCTGCGCAATTTCCGAGAAACGCCCATTCAGTTTCCAGGCACTAAAAAAGAAGGTCCAATGAATATATGGAATTATTTCTTCCAAAGGAATAGAAGGAATCACCTGTACCCCGTTCCGAGCCGGGACAACCGGGTTATAAGAAGCCCAATCGATCACCGGACGATTCGTCCGGGCTTCCGCCAACGGGACCAGTATCTCTTTTTTCTTATTCACAGAGGCACGCAGAGCTTCATACTCACTGTTCAGCTGGGCGATATAAGCATCGCGCGTATCCGGGTTCAACAGTTTGGCCGCAATCAACGGGTTTTGCGAGGCGTCCAGCACATGAATGACCGGATAGTCATAATGCGGAGCGATCTTAATGGCCGTATGCAACTTCGAAGTCGTGGCGCCGCCCACCATTATGGGAATGCTCAGGCCGGCTTTCTGCATCTCGTCCGTCACATGCACCATCTCTTCGAGCGAAGGCGTGATCAGACCGGAAAGACAGACCAGGTCGGGCTTTTCTTCAATTGCCTTTTTTACAATCACGTCTGCCGGAACCATCACTCCCAAATCGATCACCTCATAATTATTGCAAGCCAGGACGATCGAAACAATATTCTTTCCAATGTCATGCACGTCACCTTTCACTGTCGCAAACAGAACCTTTCCTGCCTTAGCAGAATCGGAAGAGACCTTTTCTGCCTCGATCGCCGGTTGCAAGATGGCGACTGCCTTTTTCATCGTACGGGCAGTCTTGACAACCTGCGGTAGGAACATTTTTCCAGCACCAAACAATTCGCCTACCTTATTCATCCCACCCATCAGCGGTCCGTCGATAATATCCACCGCACGCGGATATTCCTTCAAGGCTTCCTTTAAATCTTCTTCCAAATGATCGCCGACTCCTTTTATCAGAGCGTTTTCCAGACGTTCCTTCAACGGATATTCACGCCAGACTTCCTGCTTTTCACCTTCTCCCTCCTGCGCTTTTACATGCAGGTTCTGGGCATATGCAATCAGTTCTTCAGCTGCTTCCGGACGGCGTGCCAGAATGACGTCTTCCAACAACATACGGAAAGCAGGTTCTATATCTTCATAGAGTACGGACGACGACGGGTTCACGATCCCCATGTCCATGCCTTTGTTAATCGCATGATACAGGAATACGGAATGCATGGCCTCCCGCACATAATTATTTCCACGGAAAGAGAAGGAAAGATTGCTGACACCGCCGCTCACCTTCGCCCCCGGCAGGTTCTTCTTGATCCATTCCACGGCACGGATAAAGTCAAGTCCGTACCCGTTATGTTCTTCCATACCGGTAGCGATAGCCAGCACATTCGGATCGAAAATAATTCCGTTCGGATCGAAATCGACTTTCTCCCGGAGGAGACGGTAAGCACGTCCGCAAACCTCGATCTTCCGTTCAAACGTGTCTGCCTGCCCCTTTTCATCAAAAGCCATTACGACCGTAGCTGCACCCAACTGTTTGATGCGAGCGGCATGTTGCAGGAAAACCTCTTCTCCTTCTTTCAAAGAAATCGAATTCACAATACTTTTACCCTGCACGCACATCAAACCTTTTTCGATCACCTCCCATTTAGAAGAGTCGATCATCACGGGAACACGGGAAATATCAGGTTCGGATGCGATCAAGTTCAAGAAAGTCGTCATCTCCTTCACGGCATCCAACATTCCGTCATCCATATTGATATCGATCACCTGCGCGCCGTCTTCCACCTGCTTGCGGGCAATTGTCAAAGCCTCTTCATAATTTTCTTCCTTGATCAGGCGCAAGAACTTACGTGAACCAGCCACATTGCATCGTTCGCCGACATTCACGAAATTATTTTCCGGCTTTACTTCCAGCAACTCCAGACCGGACAACCAAAGACAATCGGGCCTCGGAGCCGGTACATGCGGCTTGGCCCCTTTCACCAGTTCGGGATATTTGGCAATATGGGCCGGCGTCGTACCACAACAGCCTCCCAATATATTCACCAGCCCTTCGTCAATAAAAGATTTTACATGAACAGCCATCTTTTCCGGCGTCTCATCATAGGAACCGAAACTGTTCGGCAGACCGGCGTTCGGATAAGCACTTATATAATAGGGAGCATGTTTTGCCAATTCAGCCAGAAAAGGCTTCATATCGGCAGCACCGAAAGAGCAGTTCAGACCGACACTAACAATATTGGTATGTTGCACGGAAGCCAAAAACGCAAGCAATGTCTGCCCCGAAAACGTACGTCCTCCCTGGGCAGATAACGTCAGAGAAAGCATAATTGGTAAATCCTTGCCTTTTTCCTTCAACACAGCCTCGGCGGCTTCCAGTCCGGCTTTCACATTCAGCGTGTCGAAAGTCGTCTCAAACAAAACGATATCCACGCCCCCGTCTACCAAAGCGTCTACCTGTTCTTTATAGGCACTATACAAATCCAAGTAGGTGACAGCACGGTAAGCCGGATCGCTCACGTCAGGGCTCATCGAAGCAGTCTTATTAGTTGGGCCGACAGAACCAGCTACAAAGATCGTGCGATCCGGATGTTCCTTCATAAAGCCATCGGCCACCTCACGCGCCAATTTTCCGGCAGCCAAATTGATATTTCTCACCTGCCCTTGCATGCCGTAATCCTCCATCGAGATAGCATTTGCATTGAAAGTGTTGGTAGCAAAAATATCGGCACCGGCATCCAGATACTGACGGTGGATCGATTTGATCACATCCGGCCGGGTGATACATAACAGGTCGTTATTTCCTTTCAGGTCGCTCATCCAATCGGCAAACTGTTTTCCGCGATAATCTTTCTCGGTCAGTTTAAATCCCTGGACCATCGTACCCATTCCTCCGTCCAGAATCAAAATGCGTTCTTTCAGGAGATTCAAAAATATTTCTTTATCCATAAAGGTTCGTTACCGTTTAAATGCACGATCCATCTCCCGGCGGTCGTCCCGTTCCTTGATAGAGTCGCGTTTGTCATATTCCTTCTTACCTTTGGCAATAGCCACAACGACTTTGGCCAGTCCTTTATCATTAATAAAAAGACGTGTCGGAATAATTGTAAAGCCATTATTGCGGGCAGCGCTTTCAATCTTCCGCAATTCCTTTTTAGTCAGCAACAGCTTGCGGTCACGGCGAGCCGTATGGTTATTGTATGTCCCGTAGAAATATTCTGCCACATACATATTCTTCACCCACAATTCCCCCTTCTCCACAATACAAAACGTATCAACCAGACTCGCCTTTCCCAAGCGTATCGATTTGATCTCCGTACCGGTCAGCACGATCCCTGCCGTAAACGTGTCGAGCAACTCATAATCGAAAGTCGCCCGCTTGTTCTTTATCTGTATGTTATTACTAATCTTCTCTTTCATCTTATTCTCCTATCAAAAACGTAAACCGGGCATCAGCATGGAAAGAATTACCTCGATCAACCAGGGCGTCAGCAAAATCAGACCGGTCGCGGTCCCGACAAACTTCAGGCGTATCTTCTCCTCCACCTGCATATAAGGGCCGGCCCCTTCCCATACGATATAAAATGTATATAACACAAATATACGCAAAAAGAAAAACTCCGGAAGTAACATCAACACGATGTTCAATGCAAACATCAACGAAGACGAATAGCCGACAAAGCGTTGACACAGTTTCATATCCTTCTCCCGTTTGAACCATCCCTGCCAAATCTCATTCAGCAAATAGGAAGCCAGATAAAAGCCGCCGAACGCAGCGACTAATGTCCGGATAGACGACTTCAACGCCAGTTCGACATCAAACTCCTTCCGAGTGAACAGCACGCCTAAAAAAGCAGCAACCGTAACGAATCCGATGAGAGGATACACAAACCGGGATAAAAACTCATCGTCCTTTTCTTCTTTTCTCGTCAGAATATCCCACGCCTTTCCCGGCTGGGAGATGATGGCTACAACCAATTTAAATATCTCTTTATACATTTTTCAATACGCTCGTTTGCTATTTATCATTTTATTTGCCTTTTCCTGTCAAGTCTATTGTAAACACGTCGGAACTTTTCCAGTTTATCGATGCAGAATCCTTCCCGAACGAATATGCATAGTTAATCCGGAACTTCAGTTCATCCGAATGATTCTTTTCCGCCTTTTTCACCAGATCTTCGATATTGAACGCACAAGGAATAATCATCGCCTCGCCTCTTGTCGTGTCCGCCTTGATTCTGATCGTGCGGAGGTAGAGGCTATAAATATTATCGTCTCCCAACAATTTATCCGAATTATAGGACAAAGAGAAACTGTCCACTTGGTTTGCCGGGTGATTGCTTATCTCCGTGAACAGGAACAAATTGCCTCTGATATAAGCGGAACGCGCCTGGAGGGAAGAAAGCAACAGTTCGTCCTTTGCAACAATAGAGGTATCGGTCAACGTATTATAGAAGTTCCAACGATTAACCTCCGAGATCGTATTTTCATAAATAATAGCCTCGGTATAACTGGTATCCGTCCCTGCCCCCATATTGTTTGCGACCCCGTAATCGATGGAATAATCAAACAAAATACATTCTCCGTTTTCCACATTGGCATTCTGGAAGTCTTCCGAAGAGACCACTACGTCCCCCTTGGTATAAATAGCCTTACCAGGTCCGTAACCGGTCACCACTACCCCTGCCTGGTTTGCCATCGTCAATTGGGTGGCCGGGTCTCCCAAACAAGAATTCAACACAACCAAACAAAAGGCCAAAACGCCATATAATACTGTTTTTCTCATTTCCATATACAAATTTGAAGTCGTATTTATCTTCCTCTCTTTATGGAGGAAACGCACAAAGGTACGAAAAAAAGGTTTATACGACAAAAGCCGGAAGATTAATCACACTCATAAAAGGAAAGCATGAATCGAGGCGGAGCTCATCCCACCCACAGATTCATGCCTCTTTTCCTAATTATTATGGCAAAATAATTAAAAACAAGTAAATAGCTACGGGAAACGGAAATAAAGAAAGGCAAAAGCCTACGGCTTCACAGTTCTCTTCCGGCCCATCCTCGAAGCCGTCGAAAAAATATGCGTTGCAGGTCTTCTGACTTACTTCCGGTATGAGCGCCTTCCCAACTCGCGTCAGTGGCATAAAAGAATTGCCCAATCCGTTTTGAAGCTTACAGCAGCGGGACTGTCCGGGATTTGCACCCGATTCCCTTTTAATCCTTTTCCGCAGATTGCGAAGCAGGAACAATGCATGGGACAAATATAAAGATATTTTCCATATATTTCTCATCTTCTTACAGAAAAAAGCTGAAACCGACTCCAGACCCGTTAAGCTTTGCGGTAAGCCTCGACAGCTTCCTGAACGGAGCCGTACATCAACAGCAGATGGCGGGATTGGTTATAGGGAAGATTCAATTCCTCGGCAACCATGCGGGTTCCACGGTCTATAAGTTTCTGATTGGTGAGCTGCATATTGACCATCCGGTTTCCTTTAACCCTACCCAATCGGATCATAACGGAGGTGGAGATCATGTTCAGGATCATTTTCTGCCCCGTGCCGGATTTCATACGGGAACTGCCAGTGACAAACTCCGGCCCGACAATCATTTCGATTGCGATATCGGCCTCCATCGCCATCGGTGAATCTGGATTGCTGGAAATGGAGGCAGTCAGGATGCCCTGTTCACGTGCTTTGCGAAGGGCACCGATCACATAGGGAGTCGTCCCGGAAGCAGCAATGCCGATCACGGTATCCTTCGTATTAACCCGGTGCTCCAACAATTCCTGCCAGCCGCGTTCCTCATCGTCTTCGGCATTCTCCACAGGATTCCGGAGGGCAGTATCGCCACCAGCTATCAAGCCGACAATCAGTGTGGAAGGCATCCCGAACGTCGGGGGGATTTCGGAAGCATCCAAAACTCCCAACCGCCCGCTGGTTCCAGCTCCCAGATAAAAGATCCGTCCGCCCTGCTTCATGCGGGGAACGATCTGCAAAACCAATTCTTCTATTTTGGGGATTGTCTCTCGGACAGCCAACGCCACTTTCTGATCTTCCGTATTGATATCTTCAAGCAAGTCCCGGACGGACTTCCGTTCCAGGTCGTTATAGAGAGAATTCTGTTCCGTTATCTTAATGAATGACATAGCTTATTACAATTTACACGTTGCAAAGCTACTAAAAATATCACATTTACATGTCGGTAAACTTCAAGCAAACAGGCTTACTAACTCGGATGTCTTTTCCCGTATCTTTCAACAAACCGCTTTGCTTGTCTATTTCGTAAACCTGCACGATATGACTATCCCGACAAGCGCAAAGCAGGAACTTGCCGTTGGGGGTGATGACGAAATTACGCGGATGAATACCGGTCAGCTGATAACCAATCTTTGTCAATTGCCCGTTTTCCAGATCGATAGAAAAAATCGCGATACCGTCACCTTTCAGACGGTTAGAGGCATATAGGAAACGACCGTCCGGTGTGATGTGTATATCGGCACTACCGGAGACATGTAACGTATCGGCTTCTACAAACCGGACCGGGGTCAGGTTGCCCTTGTCGTAATACATGAGAGCGACGCGGCCCGAAAGCTCGCTAATCAGGTAAGCCCATTTCCCGTTCGGATGAAAAACCGTATGGCGCGGACCTTCTCCCGCCGGCAAACTAAAAGAGGAAGGCGTCCCTTCCCGCAAACTCAAGCCTTTATCGGAAGCAACGATCTCGTATTTATAAATCCGGTCCGTTCCCAGATCGTTGGCATACAGATAGTTCTCATCCGGAGAAGCGTACACGCAATGCAGATGCGGGACCGCCTGGCGTTCGGCCCCCGGGCTTCCTCCTTCATACGCATATACTTCAGCCGGTAGCAAAGCTCCATCGGCCGAGATGGAGAAAACACTTATGCTTCCGCCGTTGTAGTTGGCCGTGACAGCCATCCGGCGTTTACTGTCCACCCAGATATAGCAGGGAGCGCTCCCATCCGTATGCTGCTCGTTCAGCAAAGAAAGCGTCCCGGTTTGCTTGTCAAACGAATAGGCACATACTTTCGCGTCCGGCACAGCAGTTTCACTTACCGAATAGACAAACTTGCCATCCCGACTCACTGTCAGATAAGAAGGGTCTTGAATGCCCGACAGGCTTTTCACCGGCACAGCCGTCCCTTTCTCCACATCGAAGCGAAACAGATTTATACCAGGGTCTGTAGCACCCGCATACGATCCGACAAACAAAAACAATTCACTATCCTTTTGCATACACGATGTTATTGCCATAATTAACACCCCCGCTAAAAAATACTTTAAATTCGACATACATGCATTATTATTAACCGGGAAACATATTTACTTTCCGCATTTATCTTTCAACCATTCAATACGTTCCGACTGCTGTTCCGGATATGTCCAGTGACCGGTTTCGAGGTAAAGATGCAAGTCCTTCACTCCCGGAATAACATTGTAGGCCGAATACATGGATGTCGGAGGACAAGTCACATCATTATATCCCCAGCTATACCAGCCCGGAGCGTTCACCCGGCGGGCAAAATTCACGACATCAAAGTAAGCGAGCGTTTCCACTTCGTTTGCCACAGGCTGCGCATTCCGGTAGTAATGCGGCCAGCCTCCCGCACGTTTATGCAGATAGCCGGCATAATCGCACAAGGCCGGATAGAAAGCAGCAAGAAACTTGATACGCGGGTCTAGTCCGGCCGTGACAATAGACAAGGCTCCTCCCTGGCTTCCACCGGTCACACCGACTGTATTTCCATCAAACTCAGGCAAAGAATAGAGGAAGTCCACAGCCCGCACGCAACCGAGATAGACCCGTTTGTAGTAATGCGTATCGCGATTATTCTTGTTCATTGCATTATATCCGTTCAATGCTCCAGCAGCCAAGTTGTTATACACTTCCTGCGGCATCGTCACAGGAACACCATGTATTCCAATCTCCAACGTAATGATATCTTCTCCCAAATTGAATCCGTTATAAGGACGTATGCCCGCTCCTGGAACCTGGAGGACCGCCGGATATTTACCAGTTTTCTTCGGTACAATCAGAATGCCATATATACGGGAACCGGGGCGTTCATTCTGGAAACTGACATGATAGACATTCTGCGTAGAAGTGCATCTTTCCGGCAACAAAGTCATCTTGGGATCTAGCGGCTGCTTACGGGCTTCAGCGATCGCACCGGTCCAGAAAGCATCAAAATCTTCCGGATTGACCGTCGTCGGCCGAATCCTCGTTTCATCCACGCCAACTGTCGCCATCCCTTCATACTTCCGTCCGTCCACTTTGGCCGTCACCCTGCAACGCAAGAATCCGGGTTCATTCATCTTCGCTTTCAACGTTGTTTTTCCATCCGCCAAACGAACGTCTTTCTTTACAACCGTCGGAAAATATTCCGGTCCCAACTCATAATCGACAACTACATCTTTCAACAAATTCTCATTCTTGAAAACCTGTACCGTAAACTTGACTTCTTCCTTCGCCTTGCATTTCCAATCGATACGATCAGGCGAAACCACCACATTGACCAACTTCTGGGCCGGTTGTGCCAACACCAACGCACAATTACCCAACATACCCAGAAGCAAACACAATAAGAATAAAGATTTTTTCATGATAAAAACCGAATTAGATAATTTATTATTTATAAAACACAGTGATAGTGGATCAGACCTTGAACCGGACTTTGAACGATCGTTCCTAATCGAAGCTCGAACTCACGAGCAACATCTTTCAATATATCCTGATAATACCAAGCAATGGAGCCTGTCAGATAGACAGGATGCTCCCGGTAATCATACTGCATGACATTGCGGGTAAAGAACGCCCGGAAGCTATTGCTCACCAGATCACGTATTGCCGGTTCTTCTATATGCCGGAGCAAAAAAGGAGACAGGCTTGCCAAAAAACGATTCGGGAAAGACCCTTTATAAACCTTTTCCATAATGATGGCCGGTGTCAAACCGGACTCCGCCCAAAAAGCCTCTTGCAAAGCTGCCGGCAACTGGTTCTTCAACACATCCCCAACCAACAATTTTCCAAGTACGGCGCCACTCCCCTCATCACCCAAGACAAAGCCCAACGGAGATATGCTCTTGACAATACCCTTTCCGTCATACAGACAAGAGTTGGAACCGGTCCCCAAAATACAAGCAATGCCGGGGCTGTCTCCACAAAGGGCACGGCTGCCAGCAAATCGCTGCCGACCTCCACCGGGACCGGCAGATAGCGCGTGACAGAACGGCGTATAATCTCATTCTTTTCCGTGAATGCACATCCGGCACCATAAAAGTAAACGGCCCCGACAGAATCGGACTCCCTTATCCGGGGAATCAGATTGTCCCTTATCTCAGCCGAGATCTCCTCTTCCGTCTGGAAAAAAGGATTAATTCCTCCTGTCCTGATCCGGTCTATCTCCCGATTGCCGGACACAATACTCCAATCCGTTTTCGTGGAACCGCCATCCGCTATCAATATCGTTTTCGCCACCATACAAAGCAAATATATTTAGTTATTTCCTTGTTTCTTCTTCCCGAATTCGGGATCGATCTTCAGGCAGGCCGTGACAAGCAACGTCACCAGGCAACATCCCATCACCCACCAGAAGAAATTCTCGTAACCCATCTGTTCCTGCAACCAGCCGGCCGCCATTCCAGGAAGCATCAGGCCCAAAGCCATAAAAGCCGTACAGATCGCATAATGTGCCGTCTTATGTTCTCCGTCGGAATAATAAATCAGATACAACATATAGGCCGTAAAGCCAAAGCCGTATCCAAACTGTTCGATAAATACGCAAATGTTGACTATCCACAAATTATCAGGCAACGCACTGCTCAAATAAATAAAGACAGCGTCAGGAAGGGAAATTGCCAACGCCATCGGCCAGATCCATTTCTTCAATCCTCCTGCCGAGGCGGCGATACCTCCCAATATTCCGCCCAATGTCAAACCGATCGTACCGATCGTCCCGTACACCAGTCCGATTTCAGCCGTCGAAAGCCCCAAGCCACCCACTTCGCGGGGATCGACCAGGAAAGGCGTTACCAATTTAGCCAACTGGGCTTCCGGAAAACGGTATAACAGCATAAACAGAATCGCGACAAAGGCTTGTTTCTTTTTGAAAAAAGAGGCGAAAGTCGCGAAAAACTCTTTTAAGATTGTGGAAGGAGTCACCGTAGCCGATGGCTTATCCCCTTTCGGCAAAGGAAGTATATACCGGTGATACAGGAACAAAGCCAAAAACAGCCCGCCTAAAATAAAGAATGTAACAGACCAGGCAAGCGGGATATTCCCCGTACTGTTTTCCAGAAATCCGGCAAACATGACCAGCACACCCTGTCCGGCAATAATCGCAATCCGGTAAAAAGTACTCCGGATACCGACGAAGAAAGCCTGTTCATGCGAATCGAGAGCCAGCATGTAAAAGCCGTCCGCCGCAATATCATGTGTGGCGGAACTAAAAGCCAGCAACCAGAATACAGCCAATGAAGCCTGGAAAAAGAACGTCGTTGGGATCGTAAACGCCACTCCAGCAAGTCCTGCCCCGATCAATAACTGCATCGTGACCACCCACCAGCGTTTGGTCTTCAGCAAATCCACAAAAGGACTCCAAAAAGGTTTGATCACCCAGGGCAGATTCAGCCAACTCGTATAAAGGGCGATATCGGTATTTGAAACTCCCAGGCGCTTATACATCAGGACAGAGACGATCATCACCGCGACATAAGGTATTCCCTGCGCAAAATACAGGGAAGGAACCCAAAACCAAGGAGACCGTACAGATGGCTTATCAGACATAGACTTATATGATGTCATACTTCATCTCTTATTTTCCGGATGAGCTCATTCTCCTCATCCTCCGTAATACTTACCTCTTCCCAGACCTTTTCGAGATCTGCAAATGTCACTTTCTTAAAGTCCTTTTCCAAAGGGACGACAAATAAACCGGCCATCTCGACCGTCGCCGGGCTGATGAGAATATTGGCATCTCCCTCGGCATAATAGCAGGATGGACGCAATTCCCGCCGGGGGAAGATACAGGTAATCCAAACATCATCCTCCCTCCAGGCCAACAGGTTCATCATTGGTTCGTAATCATCCGGTCCCATCGGCATCATGTCGTATAACAACTCGAAAACGGCCGCCGCCTCACCCTTATCCCTCGACACTAGGATAAAACAGACCGGAAGGAGATCGACTGAAGCATAGAAACCAGTCCGTTCACTTTCCCAAACGACCTGTTTCGGGAAGTTCGGCCAATTTCTCACAACCGGAAACTCCTCTTTCTTTCCAGCTTGGAAATGCATATGATCCGGAGCGGAAGCACCGCATTTCGGACCATTATAGAACAAGGCATAGTCAGATAAATCCGAAACGATGTCCAGCATATCCTCGTAATAAGGCTTTATCTGTTGCTTTTCATGCCAACGCAGGGGAACGGTCAGATGGTCCTCGAAAATAGGGTATGGATTAACCAGTATTTCAAACGCATCATTATACATCACTCCCTTTTGTTCTTCCGGCCGATGGCAGAAAAAACAGGGGCGCGCTAGCAAGGATGCCTTGTCGATCTTAGCTGCGGAAGAACGAATCCGTTCCGGATTAAATTGAAGAATCGTTGTCCTGTAATCATCCTGGAAATAACGCGTCTGCACATTGGTCAAAGAACCATAATTCTCCCTTGCCAGTTTCCAATCCTGCTTTTGGTCTATCAGCAGGAATTCTATTTCTCGTTCCAAATCATTCATAAGCTTCGTGTTTTCATGGTTGCCGGCAACTTGTCCCGCAACACAAATGTAGTGAAAAAAGAATCCATAGTGAGCAAACGGCCAAAAGACCAAGAAGAAATCATTTGGGCGAATGAGCGTTCAAAGCAATCCGCGCCTGCAATTCCCAAGTACGAATACGGTCTTTGTAGGTATTATGTCCGTTCATTTTCACGACATCGAGCGCGGCATCCGAATTGTCTTCCCAGCGGCGGCAGAGGTAAAGGACATCATAGATGCGCCCGATACGCCAGGTGCGGGAGATACGCAGTCCCAAAGCATAATCTTCTCCATAGCTTGTATTCGGAAGGTTGATCCTCCGGAGCACAGGTGTATAAAAGGCACGGGGAGCTCCCAGACCGTTGATGCGGAGCGCATTGTTACGTCCGTTTTCAAGCGTCCACTCCCGATGGTCGATGATGCCGGGCGGTATTTCGTTCATCTTGAAATCGGTCATCCGATAGGTTCCGACAACCATCGCGCAGTTCTGTTCATAAAAAGCATCAACGATCTTCTGCAACGTATCAGGACCGCTATATACATCGTCGCTATCGAGCTGGACGGCAAACTTGCCACAAGCCGGATGATGCACACCCACGTTCCAGCAACCGCCGATCCCCAGATCGGAACGTTCCGGAACCAAATGAACCACACGTCCGTCTGCAGTATATTTTCCGATTGCTTCGGAAGTTCCGTCTGTCGAATGGTTATCCACAATAATCAGATTAAAACGGAAGGTCGTTTTTTGTGCCAGCACGGAACGGATAGCATCTTCTATCGTACGGATACGGTTGCGGACCGGGATGATAACGGAGGCTTCCTGCTCGAAACCGCCGGCATCGAAG
>ENA-OPNJ01000598-OPNJ01000598.1-human-gut-metagenome-genome-assembly--contig:-NODE-598-length-16560-cov-5.678037_pt1 | contig 16560 bp, 11 predicted proteins | sample MGYA00241535_ERZ501767 | MGnify/ENA primary metagenome ERZ501767 (study PRJEB25962, sample SAMEA2042564) | human gut metagenome | biome: human gut; feature: human-associated habitat; material: faeces...
CTCTTGTCGATGGATAGCTGAGCACCGGCATAGCACGCGGCGAATTGCGAAGCACCTGAGCAAAGCGGGCCTTTGCCGCTGGCGGCGTAATTTCGTGACACGATTTCTTCAGAAGAACTTTGCCGCCGCCAGCGTGATTGCCTCTGATGAGAACTTCATAGAGGATGACAAGAACGCAGATACAGGTATTCTCTGAACCAATGAGCATCAAGATAAACGTGTAAATATCTATGTAATATACAGATAATCAATTGGTTAAGTGGATTTGTGGCGAAGCGTAAAGATGCTCATCACCCTATTTTTTTAGGGGAGTGTGCATATTAAAGTGTTATCTTAAATCTGCATAATCATCAATAACACAATGAGTTATGTGTGATTTTGCGGTTTATGAGATATGCTCATTGGTTCCATTATTCTGTAGCAAGATGACTGTGTCTTAAGCCTCCACCCAAACAAACCTGAAAATCTCCCTCTTAAACGACAAAAGCAGGTACCCATTTAAGGGATAGATACCTGCCTTGCTTCTTTTTCCATCAGCCGTCTCGGTAGTAACACCTTGGAGTCCTTGAAGGTCATCCAAGTCCTCAACGAGAATGGCAAGCGGCCCTGACCAATATATCGCCAAGTGCCGTAAGGAAGTGGTAAAGATGGGCCGTCCTGCGACCTATCGGAAATCTGAGGATGACTTGTTGATCCTTGATGACCCTTTCGAAGCGCTCTTTCGGACTGGCCTCTTTGCTTTCTTTAGGTGTTGTCCTAAACACTGTCGTGACGTCGCTGTGAATTTTTCGAACAACCTGCATGTTGACATTTTGTGGATATTGCTGATTGTCAATTGATTGCAGGAGTTTGTGAAAGCCAGGTTACCCATTTTTTTATGCAACCTGGCTTTGGTTCTAATTGCTAATACGCTATGTGCCAATGTTTTATACTATTCGCGCAAATGCAGGTTGTTCTACTTTTGTCCTAACTACTTGTTGTTAAATTTCGGTAAACTCTTTTCAGGACGATACATTAGGCGCAGCGCGTAAAGCGTTGATACTCAGCAAATAGCCACTTTCAGAGTTACAAAAACACCAACTCTGAAAGTGACTTAAGTATTGATAATCAGAGGATTACGCGTTGCGCCCCAACATCACAGTTCTCCACCATATTTCACGTAACCGTTCCCTGGAGCATTCCACGTCAAAGTTATCCACCATATTCCACACCACCGTACCCAGCCACATTCCAACACCACCGTTCTCTGAAGCATTCCTCATCAAAGTTATCCACCACATTCCACGTCACCGTTCTCCTGAGCATTTCACATCAAAGTTCTCGCGTCAATACGTAACCGCGGAGACACTTACCACCATATTTCGCATCACCGTTCTCTGGAGCATTCCACGTCAAAGTTCCCCACCATATTCCACATCACCGTTCTCCACCACATTCCGACACTACCGTTCCCCGCCACATTCCACGTCAAAGTTCCCAGCCACATTCCTCATCAAACGTTCTCCGGAGCGCGAAGATAGAGTTTCAGTATAGAAGCAGTGGCCGGAGTAACCATTACAGACTCATCAACGCGGAAAAAGAACCGACCGGAAACGTAGCCGCAGACACCGGCCACCCGCACGCCTCGAACCGCATCAGTGCCAATGTTATCCGCCCCTCTCTTCGAAGATCCACTATCCGAAACATCACTGAACGAGCCTCCACTCTCCGCCCCCTCGCTTGCCGAACCGGGCAGGACAATGACCAGAGCACGGGACTTTTCTTCAATGCTCAACCTCAGACCTGTAAAGATATCGCTGAGTTTTTTCTTGCCATTGAGCCCGACAGGACGCATCCAGTCCCCATTTTGCCAACCGCGCAACAGGAACGGTAAGGTCAATGCTTCTGACGAAAATGCCGCAATCCCCTCTCGGGCCAATGACTTGGCATCCGCTACCGGGTCTGCGCCTGCTTCGGAAACAGAGACATTGACACGAAAATCATCGAAAACATATTCGCCGGTCGTGCGGACCACCGAGCAGGCCTCATTCTCGTTTATCACTGGTCCGCCGGTCATCAACATGCCGCGTGACCTGCGGGCAGAGTCTCGTCCGGCCAATCCGCTGTATGACAAGCCGGACCCAACAAAAGAGGACGTGATTGACGCCGAGCCTCGTCCGGCCAATCCGCAGCACTCCCCCAAGACGTGATTCTCTGACGCAACCGGCGAAGATTCTCCGCCCTGCTTATCAACCTGAGCACCACCCGGAGTACCGCCCTGCTTATCAACCTGAGCACCGTTCTGCGTACCTCCCCACTTATCAACCATCACACTGCCCAGCTTACCGACCTGCACACCGACAGGCGTACCAACCGTCACACCACCCCGCAGACCACCCTGCAGATTAGTCCTATCCCCGTGAACATCAGCACGTTCACTTACGACAGTACTGTCCGGCAATACCCGAGCGGCCTTTCTGACAATCAGGCACTCCCCTGCCGTAATAAGTTCGTAGCCCGGCGCCTCGAAGACCTTACCGGAAAACGTCTTGCCGCTTTCAAGCAGACGCACCACCGGTTCGAGAAGCCTGTCTCTGAAGCCATACGCTTCCAACAGCCTGTACAGCACATATTTATAATGCTTCAGATGACAAAGCCTTACTGCATTGACACGAAGCAGTTCATCCTTTCCGGCAGGCTCGCAGACACTCTCGCGCACAGAAATGAAATAATCATCCGCAATCTCCTGCACCTTGGAAAACGCATTCATCTCCCGGGCAAAAGTCGTCAGGAACGACGGATTCAGACTCTCAAAAACGGGGAAAACAAGATGCCTTATACGATTCCTTTTATAGACAGTTTCCGCATTGGTCCTGTCATCATGATACTCCAGAGAGTTGGCAGCCACATATTCCTCAATCTGCTCACGACTGAAAGACAACATCGGCCTCAACAGGCGCACACCTGACAATTCATCCCTGGTTACAGGAACTACTGTTTCCACCTGCATACCGGTAATTCCGCGCAGTCCTGTCCCACGTAAAAGATTCAGAATCAATGTCTCAGCATTGTCATTTGCATTGTGCGCGACAGCCACTCCATAGTATCCATTGTCCCGGCACAACGACGCGAACCAGTCATATCTGAGTTCTCTCGCAGCCATTTCAATACTGACACTATGGGACGAAGCGTACTGCTCCGTATCGAAATCCGCCTTATGGTATCGCACACCATTCCGCCCGCACCAGGCAGCCACAAGCGCCTCGTCCGAATCACTGTCTTCACCACGGAGATGAAAATTGCAGTGCGCCACAGCAAACCTCCGTCCTGCGGAACTGTTCAGGAACAATGAAGCAAGGCAGATGGAATCAATGCCCCCGCTTACTGCAAGAAGGGCTGTTTCCTTTTCCGGAACCAGCCCCACTATCGTTCTGTCAAATGATTTCTGAATCATCATATTGCCTGTTACCTCGGTCTTGAAGCGATCGTATATGAGAAGCCGAATGCCAATGACTCCTTGAACTGTATCGCCTTACGTCCTTCAGGATATTTCTTCAATGTCTTCTCAGTCTTCACAAGCACCTTGTCGTCATAGATGAGGTTGGTGGTCACTGTCAATGAAAAATACTTGGCGATTTGCCAGTCAAACCTGTTATCCCAGTTCACGCGGATATTCTGCGGCTTGTCGAGATAGTCAGAGAAGAGCACCAACTGTGAAGTATATTTGAAATTGTCATTGATCTGAAGCTTTCCATCGATCTTTATCTGCGCACCGAACTCGAACCTTGCCGAACGATAAGCGTCACCGGAAGTCTTGGCAGCGACAAAGGCCTCGTAACGTGCTTTCTCATCCCCTACCAGAGCAGCTGCATCAGCACTGGAAAGCGCATCCAGACTCTCGTATTTCTTCTTGAGTTCCATACTGTAGGACTTCCTCAGACTCTCATCCGTAACGACCACGAAACCTCCTGTAAGAGGAGCGACGTTGACAGTAAGCCATTTGGTAGGAACCCAGTCAATACCGAGCGCTATGTTGGTATAGGCAGGAGCGAAGAAACCGGACTTGAGTTTCCTGCTCTGCTTCCAGTCAGACTTGGCAGGCTCCCAATCGTCTGCAGCACCGGCCGGCTTGGACGGCATAGGATAGTTGTAACTGTTCGAGAACTGCGACTTGAAGTTGAACTGAGCGGAATAGTTCAATGTCTGCAAAGCTTTGTAGCCGAACTTGCCCTCATAATACATACGGTCATCGCTCTTCTGTATGAACGGCTTGTCCTCAGAATACAGGAAACCGTAATCGAGCTGAAGTCGGTTATTGAAGAACAGGTCTTTCTTCTTGTAGTTAGCATTCGCGTCAATGAAAGACTTCAGGGTCACGTTGTTATAACCGCCGGCAGCCCAGTTTGTCAGACTTGTCTGTCCGAAATCCAGTTTCGTAAGAAGGGAATTCGTCCAATATCTCGGTTTAGGTGTCTTGACTACAGCTTCAGGAGCGCCCGCAATCGCCTTGGCAGCCTCTTCAGCAGCCTTTTGCGCATCGGTGACATCCTGTGCATACACAGATGTAAATGCCAATGCGGACAAGCACATCAAGAGTATTCTCTTCTTCATAAAATATTCACTAATAAGCGATTGCAAATACAACTCTCTCGTGTGAAGGCTTGCCGGAATAGATATCCGTGCCCTCTTCCTTACATACGACGCTATCTACAGGAATACATCTGATGGTAGCCTTGGTTTCGTCCTTGATCTTCTGCTCAGTCTCGGCAGTACCGTCCCAGTGGCAGAGCAGGAACTTGCCCTGAGTGATCTTCTCCTTGAACTCCTCCCAGGAATCACATTTCTCGATACGAGAGTTTCTGAAATCCAATGCCTTCTGATAGATATTGTTCTGAATATCCACGAGCAGGTCCTCGATATACTTGTCAATGCCCTCCAGCGAAACTGTCTTCTTCTCAAGTGTATCGCGGCGGTGTACTTCCACTGTATCATTCTGCAGGTCACGTGCACCGAGGGCAAGCCTTACAGGCACTCCCTTGAGTTCCCATTCAGCGAACTTGAAGCCCGGACGCAATGTGTCACGGTCATCGATCTTCACAGTATGGCCGGCAGCCTCGAGAGCCTTCTTGATTTCATTCATCTTGTCGAGAACCGCATTGTGCTCCTCCTCGCTTCTGTAGATAGGAACCATCACCACTTCGATCGGAGCCAGAGCCGGAGGAAGAACCAGACCGTTGTCATCGCCGTGAGCCATGATGAGCGCACCCATAAGACGGGTGGAAACGCCCCAGGATGTAGCCCATACATACTGCTGCTTGCCTTCCTTGTCGGTGTACTGCACATCGAACGACTTGGCGAAGTTCTGGCCGAGGAAATGTGAAGTACCTGACTGCAGAGCCTTTCCGTCCTGCATCATCGCCTCAATAGTGAGGGTATCCAATGCGCCGGCAAATCTCTCGTTAGGACTCTTGTGGCCTACAATGACCGGGAGAGCCAGATAGTTTCGGGCAAAGTCAGCATAGACATGGACCATCTTGACTGCCTCTTCCTGAGCCTCCTGTGATGTAGCATGAGCCGTGTGGCCTTCCTGCCAGAGGAACTCCGCGGTACGGAGGAACAGACGGGTACGCATCTCCCATCTGACGACATTGGCCCACTGGTTGCACATGATAGGAAGATCCCTCCATGATTTGATCCAGTTCTTGTATGTACTCCAGATAATGGTCTCGGACGTCGGACGCACTATCAGTTCTTCTTCAAGTTTCGATGACGGATCCACTACCACACCATTGCCTTCAGGGTCATTCATGAGCCTGTGATGTGTCACTACCGCACATTCCTTCGCAAAGCCTGCGACATGCTCAGCCTCACGGCTGAAGAAAGACTTGGGAATGAACAACGGGAAATAAGCATTAACTGCGCCTGTTTCCTTGAATTTCGAGTCCAGCACGTGCTGCATCTTTTCCCATATAGCATAGCCATAAGGCTTGATTACCATACATCCCCTTACAGGTGACTGCTCTGCAAGGTCCGCTTTAACTACCAGGTCGTTATACCACTGAGAGTAGTTGTCTGACCTTTTGGTTATCTGATCTGCCATCTTTTGTTAGTTTATTTTAATTTTTGGTTTCTTTATGCAATAACATTCATATATTTGCATTTAACATGCGAGCATCGGCGAGGTATGAATATTGCAGACATACCATCGCTGCAATGCAGCGCACAAAGATACAAATTATTTATATAACTAGGAGGTCCGATTATGAAAACAAACATCTTGGTTCTTTCCGGAGCATTCCTGGCATTGGCAGGTTGCGGTTCCGCATCGCAATACGCTTCAAGCCAGCAATATCAGGACGGATTCTACAGCAGACCTGCTAAAACCGAAACTAAAGCGGATGTTCTTGCGTCCCGCAACAAAGTAAACGAACTCGTAAAGGAGACGGAGAACTCGACATTGTTCCTCAAGGCAGGAGAAACAGACACGCTGTTCATTCCGGAAAACACTTCAGCCACATTGAAGTTCAACAAACAGGACAACAGCACCGTAGTCACTGTCACCAATACACCTGCATATTCACTGTATCCTGACGGATTCGCAGCAGGATATGCGGCGGGATGGGCATCATCATATTGGCCTGGAACATATTGGGGCTCATGGTATTACCGCCCTTATTGGTCCAGCTGGTACTGGGGAGCGAATCCGTGGTATTACTCAAGCAGCATCTGGTGGGATGACTGGTATTGGGGAGACCCGTGGTACAATCCTTGGTATTGGGGCAGACCTGTATATTACGGCTGGGGCTACAGCTGGTACCACGACCCGTGGTATTACCATCACCATCATTATTACCATGACCACTGGTGCGGTCCTTGGTACGACCATGGTTTCGGACACGGAAGGGACAGTTACTACTACGGCAACAGAGGCCTGACCGAAAGCAGCAGAGGAAACGGAATGGGCGTAGCATCTTCCACAGTCAGAAGAAATGCAGGCTCGTCATCATCAGTCAGGAGAGCCTCCGGCACTGCGACGACATCGACAAGAGGCAATGACATGTCAATGACTTCTGTCAGAAGGGTTTCAGCGTCCGGAGTACGCACATCCAGCGGTTCGGCAAACAGCCAGGCTGTACGCAGCGCATCGTCCAGCCAGTCGATCCGCACAAGTTCTTCCGCAGGACAGGCGGTAAGAAGTTCAGCTTCGGGCCAGACTGTACGCAGCAGCTCAAGCCAGGCGGTACGCAGCGCGGCTTCCGGACAGTCCGTCCGCACGAGCACCTCAGGCAACACCGCTTACAGAACGTCCAGCACATCCGGAGTAAGGTCTGCCGGCACGTTTTCAAGTGCTTCCTCATCTAATAGGACAGCATCCGCACCTGCATACAGAAGGGCCGCAACAAGCCAGTCATCCGGCCAGTCATCTGGCACAAGTTACAGAAGTTCATCTTCTTACGGAAGTTCCGGCAGTTCCTACAACTATGGCAGCGGAAATTCAGGCTCGTCATACAGAAGCTCGTCAAGCAGCTCCTCATACAGGAGTTCTTCCAGCAGTTCGTCATACCGCAGCTCGTCAAGCAGTTCATACAACAGTGGTTCCTCATACCGCAGTTCTTCCAGCGGCTTCTCCGGCGGAGGATATTCCGGTGGAGCATCCCGCTCAAGCGGCAGTAGCGGCGGCAGTGTAAGAAGAAGATAATTTAGAAACCTGAAATAAGTGAAGAAGATATGAAGATGAAAAAGATTATTCCGTTGACGCTGCTTGCGGCAGTCTCGGTCAATGCTGCGGCTCAGAACGTCCAGGACGCTCTGAGATTCAGCGAGAACAATTACTATGGCACAGCGCGCTCCATCTCCATGGGCAATGCGTTCACCGCACTGGGAGGAGATCTGGGTTCCATAAACCTCAACCCTGCCGGCTCGGCCGTGAACAGCTTTTCACAGGTCACGTTCACCCCGAACGTCAGCATCGTGTCCACCACGAGCGATTACAATGCAATGCCTTCACAGTCAACAGCATACGGCAGCACCCTGAACAACAGTTCAGCGAGGTTCACACTGCCTAACGTCGGGTTCACCCTCAATTTCGACACCAACGCCAGACGCGGGCTGAAAAGAGTGACATTCGGATTCATTGCCAATGCCACAGCAAACTATCTGGACGACATGGCGGCAGGCGGACGAAACACAGCCACCTCCTATGCTGGTTCATTGGCTTCAATGATGACCGGCGTGAACTCCAGTCTCCTGAACGGGGAAAACGGATATTACGGCAATGCCAATGTTCCATGGAATCAGGTAACCGGCTGGCAGTCCGGAATGGTGTCCACCTATGGCTCTGCGAATGACAAGTACATTGGCGCGACCGAGAAACTCATTGACGACGGAAAAGGCGGACAGACCATTCAGCTCGCTGACGCCATCGATCAGCTTTACGGACGCAGGTCCCACGGCAACAAGTATGATCTGCTGTTCAATGTCGGCCTCAACATTTCTGACAGGGTTTATATCGGAGGAAACTTGGGCGTCGTGTCCATGGACTACACCAGAAACGAGTACTTAAAAGAAATCGCAGTGGATCCTGACAAATTCGGCGTCGAATTCGACAATGGTTCCGGCGGCGTTTCCAAGACATATTTCAACAGCCTGAGATACAGATACTCATACGACATGCAGGGCGGAGGCGTCTATGCCAAATTCGGTATAATTGCTGTCCCTATCGACGGACTCCGCATAGGTGCGGCCATCCAGACTCCTACAGCAAACTGGATAACGGAACATTGGCAGCACGCCGGAGAGACATGGTACCAGAGCAATGTGTTCGATGCCAATGCGACATCTCCTAAGGGTGAATACAAATACAAATTCGTATCACCGTTCAGAGCCAATTTCGGTGTAGCCTACACATTCGGCGGTTGGGGTCTTGTCAGTGCCGACTATGAGATCTGCGACTACAGCACGATGAAATTCAAGGAAACCGACACCAACGACAACACCGTTTTCGACAATGGCGTAAACCGCGACATAAAGAACTTCACCGGAGCAGCACATGCATTGAGACTCGGTGCTGAAGTCAAACCTGTTCCGCAGTTCGCTATAAGGGCAGGCTACAACTTCACTTCCTCGCCGGAGAGATATATTGACGACCTCACCGGCAAGAAAATGACTCCTAAGGCCTACAAGCACTCGCTTGCTGCCGGAGTGGGATATTCATCCAAAGGTTCATTCTTCTGCGACCTCGCTTTCAGATGGACAAAGAACCCTTACGAGTACGTATATCCTTATGACTCCTACATTGACGGTGAATTGTCTCCTGAAATCAGGAACAGAGCCAGGTTCTACGATGTAGTCGCCACCTTCGGATGGAGATTCTAAAATGATTCGGGGATTTATTTCAGCCTCTTGAGGTAAGAGATGGAATCCGGACCTTCATTGAACAAGAGGTCCATGACGGACAAATCTGATATGAAGCCATACTTCAGGGAAAAGACCTGCCAGTATGGCTTTTTCAGTCCCAGACGCTCAAGTATGTCATTTTGCCGCTTCGGGTGGATTACGCCACGAAGGTCACGGCCATACACAGTGCTGCCATGCGGCGTAAATTCCTCCGTGAAACGGATGTCCGCCTCTATACCAGTCTTCTTCAGGAAGAACCGGAGCAGGTCAATGTTAAGGTCGAAAAGGAATTCGTGTTGCCTGTCCAGAATGGCGAACAGCTCGTCCTTGTAATAGTCAAACCACGGAGAAGATTCGTAGGCGGACACGATAGCCCGCTTCATCCTCATCAGCCACGGCTTGCTCCAGTCGATTCTCAGTTTCCTGACAGGAAGCGCATAAGTGCCGTTTTCATGCACAATCGGCACGGAAAGCGCCTCCACACCACCTGCAGCATATATCCGGCAACGGTTGCGGTAAGTCTGTTTCTGATAATTCTCACAGGCCTCTATATAGACAATTGCCGGCACATACGAATTTACCCCGTCAGATGACAGGGTAAACTCTTCAGCTATTGCCGCCATATAGGATACAGGCGGAAAGAAAGCCATGTCCAAAAGCATTGACATAACTAGTCGATATCGCCTTTCTCTCCTGATGTATTGGCTCTTACGATACCACGCTTGGAAGAACGGATGAAGTTCAATATGGTGGTCTTCTCTTCTGAATCAGGGAAACCGGCCTCAACCTTGGAGCAGCCGTCAGAGATATTGTATCCCTGGAAATAGATGGTATCGTAGATATCCTTGATATTTCTTACAGTCTCTGCCGAGAATCCTCTTCTGCGAAGTCCGACAATGTTCACACCGGCATAGCAGATAGGATCACGACCGCACATTGCGTAAGGAGGGATGTCCTTGTTGATCTTGGACATACCGCCGACCATTGCGTGGCAGCCGATCTTGGTGAACTGATGCGCTTTCGCACCACCACCGATGATAGCCCAGTCATCGACCTCCGTTTCTCCGGCGATGCCGACGTAACTTACAAGGATACAGTGATTTCCGACATGACAGTCGTGAGCTATATGTACATAGGACATAATCAGAGTATTGCTGCCGACCTTGGTAATGCCCTTGCCGCTTGCCTTGGTTCCACGGTTGATGGTCACGCACTCACGTATAGTAACATTGTCACCGATCTCCACATGGGTAACCTCACCTTCGAACTTGAGGTCCTGAGGCACTGCGCCTACGACAGCTCCCGGATACACTTCGCAATTCTTGCCCATTTTCACATAAGGGAAAATGACTGCGTGAGGATGTATCTTGCAACCGTCGCCAATCTGTACATTCTCATCAATGAATGCGTAAGGTCCTACTTCTACATTGTCGCCGAGTACGGCCTTAGGACTTACTGTAGCCAATGGATGTATCTTATTCATAGTTTATTTGGTTTTATTCAGGAGGGCTCTCAGAGCCTTCGCAGCATTAGTATTTATCGTGTGTCCAGGTTTGAAAGCGGTGATTTCAGCATTGAGATAACCGCCTGCAAGCCTCATGTCTCCTATCATGTCCAGAAGTTTGTGACGGCCGCATTCGTTCGGGAAATGCAGTTTCAGATTGCTCAGATAGCCTTCCGGGGTAACGCCCAGCTTAGGCTGGTTGAACAGGTCCGCCATACGTCCCACCTGCTCGTCAGTAACCGGATGCTCCACAATCACGATGGCATTGTCCACATCACCTCCCTTCACCAGGTTGTTCGCCAGAAGGAACTCTACCTCATGGAAGAACACGAAAGTGCGGCAAGGGCCGATTTCAGATGCATAATCCTTGGACAAGTCCCATGCGGCAGACTGCACGCCTAGCACTCTGGAATTGAAATCCACCGTAATATCATAGGAAGGAGCGGCAGCAGGTTTGATTTTCACCCAGGAGCCTGTCTTCTCGTCCTTGATTTCTATTTCATCAGGAATGTCAATGAACTGTCTATCAGCATCCTGCTCGACCAGACCGGCCTCAGAAAAGGCCTTTACATACGGCTGGGCGCTGCCGTCCAGAATCGGGACCTCTACATTGTTCAGCTCGACTACGGCATTGTCAATGCCCATTCCGGTCAATGCCGACATCAGATGCTCTATCGTGGAAACTGAAGCTTCTCCTTCAGATATGGTAGTACTCCTCGCCGTGCTGGATACGTTCTCGGCCAATGCCCTGACTACGGCTCCCTCTCCAAGGTCTGTTCTTCTGAAAACAATTCCCGTATTCTCCGGAGCGGGATTTACCGTCATCTCAGCAATTCTTCCAGTATGAAGACCTTTTCCCTGGAAACTGCAGGAGGCTTTAAGTGTTTTTTGCTTCATCAAATTATCTTTTAATCACGCAAATATACTAACTATTCTTTTCCCTGCTGACGGAATATAGCATAACTGCGCATATAGTTCTTTATAGGAATGGCTGGTGAACCCAAGAGCACCTGACCTGATTTCTTCACATTGCCGATGACGCCGGCCTGAGCCGCAATAGTCGTATTGTCAGCTATTTCAATGTGTCCTGCGATACCTACCTGGCCTGCCAGAATACAGTTCTTGCCGATTTTTGCTGAACCGGCGATGCCGCACTGCGCCGCCATAACGGTATTGTCACCGATTACGACATTGTGCGCAATCTGGCAGAGGTTGTCGATTTTCACGCCGTTGCCTATGATGGTGGACTCCATCTCGGACTTGTCGATGGTGGTACCGGCTCCGATCTCCACATTGTTGCCGATAATCACATTGCCGATGTGCTCGATCTTCTCCCAGGTGCCGTCAGGCTGAGGCGCATTTCCGAATCCGTCCGAGCCGATCACAGCGTTTGAATGGATGATGACATTGTCACCGATGACCATTCCCGGATAGATGCTTACGCCAGGATAAATGATGCAGTGTGAACCGATTACGGTATTGTCACCGATATATACGTTTTCATATATCTTGGTATAGTCTCCGATGACAGCGTGATGTCCCACGTAGGAATGGCTGCCGAGATATACCTTCTTGCCGAACTTGGTGGTGAGGAACCAGGATGAGCGGAAGCCCCTGTGTCTGCGGTCCGTACGCTTCTGGGTAGCCACATACTTGAGAAGTTCCGCAACTGCCGTGTACGCATCAGCAACACGGATCATGGTGCAGCTGACTTTTTCCTTAGGCTCGAATGTGGAATTCACAAGCAGGATGCTGGCCTTGCAGGTATATACATAATGTTCATACTTAGGATTTGCATAGAAGCACAATTGACCTGATTTTCCGTGCTCTATCTTGGCGAATGAAGTCACCTTCACTTCCGGGTCCCCGTCCACGGTTCCCCTCAAAACTTTGGCCAGCTGTTTGGCTGAAAATTCCATATTCTCAAACTATTTTATTCAACGTATTCCACATACCAAATCCGGTACGACGCAACATCTGCTTTGCAAAGTAAACACATTTACATTACTTTAGCAAGAAAATCGCGTTGTTCATATTTTTTAAGTAAATTCGGTTATTATGGAAATTTTGATTACCTTTGCAAAGTGAGATGAGATAGGGGACGGATGCGTCTCCTATCTTTTTTTAAGAAAGCTTAGAATAATATGATAAGTAAAGAGCTGATTTACAAAGAGATGACTAAGACAGTGGAAGCGCGTGGATGTTTCATTACCGATGTTTCCATCAGCAGGGACAATGACATTGTCATAGCCATTGAATCGGAAAACGGCACTGTGGAAATGGATGACTGCATCGCGGTAAATGACAGTTTTCTCTCGATTTTCGACCAGGAAAAGGAAGACTATTCACTTACTGTGACTTCTGCAGGGCTTGACCAGCCGTTCAAGATTCTCAAGCAGTACATCAAGGCTGTCGGTTCCAAAGTCGAGACATTGACAAGAGACGGAAAGAAACTTGTCGGAACACTGGAAAGCGCTGACGAGAAAGGCTTTACGCTTGCCTACGAGGTAAAGGAGGCTGTCCCTGGAAAGAAAAAGAAGGAGCTTGTCAGACACGTGGACACTTTCGCTTACGAGGACGTGAACAGCGTCACTCCGCACATTGAATTCGAATAGAAAAAAATATAAAAAACAATAACTGTTATGGAAGAAGAAAAGCTCGACCTCAAGGCAGCCTTCGCGCTGTTCAAGGACGAAAAACACATTGACCGCCCGGTGATGATGGGTGTACTGAAGGATGTGTTCATGACCCAGTTGGCAAAGACTTTCGGCTCTGCTGACAATTTCGACGTCATCATCAATGTCGATAAGGGAGACTGTGAGATCTACCAGAACCTCGAAGTGGTGGAGAACGTGGAGAATCCCAACACTCAGATTGCACTTGCAGAAGTGAACAAGAACGGAGACGACTACGAACTCGGCGAGACCTTCACCAGAAAAGTGGAGCTCAAGGATTTCGGAAGACGAGGCATCCTCAATATCAGACAGAACCTTCAGGGAAGGATCATGGATATAGAGAAGGCCAACCTCTATAACAAGTACACTGACAAGATCGGTGAGATTTTCACCGGAGAGATTTACCAGACATGGGCAAAAGAGGTGCTTATCCTCGATGAGGACGGAAATGAGCTCAGACTGCCTAAGTCAGAGCAGATCCCGGGTGAGCATTTCAAGAAGAACGACACTGTACGCGCCATCATCAAGAGCGTGGAGATGAAGAACAACACGACTCCTTACATTGTCCTTTCCAGAACCTCAAACGAATTCCTCAAGAAGCTTTTCGAGCAGGAAGTTCCGGAAATCTATGACGGACTCATCACCATAAAGAAGGTAGTCCGCATACCTGGCGAAAGGGCCAAGGTCGCTGTGGAGTCCTATGATGACAGAATCGATCCTATCGGAGCCTGCATCGGTGTCAAGGGTGCACGTATCATCGGTATCGTAAGGGAATTGAGAAACGAGAACATCGACGTTCTCCAGTGGACCAACAATACCCAGCTCCTCATCCAGAGGGCATTGAACCCGGCGAAGATTTCATCTATCGACATGGGTACGGACGAGAACGACAAGATCAAGGTGTTCATGCTTCCTGACGAGGTGAAGAAGGGTATCGGCAAGGGCGGATGCAACATCAAGCTTGCCGGAATGCTTGTTGACCGCGAAATCGAGGTATGGCGTGAGGTGCCTAAGGAAGACGAGGCTGAGGATGATGAGGACGTACTCCTCACTGAGTTCAGCAACGAAATCGACCCATGGGTCATCGAGAGGCTGCAGTCCATCGGATGTGATACGGCCAAGAGCGTACTGGCTCTGGATCCTGAGGACATCGCCAAGCGCGCTGACCTGGAAGACGAGACCGTGGAGGATGTGATGAACATTCTGCGCGCTGAATTTGAAGAAGAATAGTTAAATAAAAGGGGTTTATATGGCAGAAATCAGACTAAACAAACTGACAAGAGAATTCAATGTGGGACTTCAGACATTGGTGGATTTCCTGAAAGCGAAAGGCGCCGATGTCGAGATGAATCCGAATGCCAAGGTGTCGGACGAGTTCATTCCTGAGCTTCAGAAGGCCTTCGGCGGGGATGCCAAGGCGAAGGACGAGTCAGAGCGTGTTCAGATTAAGATAAAGGAAATCATTGAAAAGGGTTCCAAGAAGAAAGAGGACGAGGAAGAAGAGGCTGCAGGTGGAAGCACCGTCATCATCAGAGGAACATCAGGAAGTGGTTTCGCGAAGGAGGAACCTGTACAGAAGCCTGTAGAGGAAGCTCCGAAGGAAGTAAAACCGGCGGTGGAAGAGACGGCTGCACCTGAAGTCCAGGAAGCGCCGAAAGTACAGACAGCTCCGGAAGTTGTCGTAGAGACCAAGCCGACAGAGGTTCCTCAGCAGACGGAAGAAGTTCATGCTGAGCCGGTTGTGGAGGCCAAGCCAGCCGCTGAAGTGAAACCTTCAGAGGAAACTGCTCCTCAGCACAGCGAGCCTGTAGAAGTAAAACCTAATGAAGAAGTCGAGCTGCCAAAAGCCGCAGAGCCTACCGACCAAACCCCTTCGGAACAGGCTCATGCGAACCAACTCAAGAAGGCTGACATCAAGAAAGGCGACAAGACTCAGAATCAGAAAGAGTTCAATCCTAAGGTGGACAAGGCCAAACTCAAGGCCGAGCACAAACTCCAGAAGGCTGCTTCCAGCAATGACGAAGATGAGCCTGTTTCTACCGGAGGCCTGAAGATTGTGGGCAAAGTGGACCTGTCCAAATTCGAAGCTCCCAAGAAGAGCAAGAACAAGAGGGAACGAATTGCCAAAGGCGGAAGCGAGAGAGTCGATGTGAACAAGATTGACGGCAACGACAAAAAGGACGGCAACAAGAAAAACCGTCAGGGCAATGCCGGTGGTCAGAACAACGGTCAGAACAATGGCAAGAAGGATTTCCGTCAGGGCGGCAACAACCAGCCCGGACAGGGAAAACGCCGCAGAGACCGCGGCAATGACAGGTTCAAGCCTGCTATGTCAGAAGCCGAGCAGGAGGAGATGCAGAAGGAAATCCAGAAGCAGGTGAAAGAGACCTACGCAAGGATGAACGACAGCAAGTCCAAGAACAACTTCGGTGCAAAACACAGAAAGGAGAAGAGGGAGCTCGCATCCCAGAAACTTCAGGAGGAGATGGCTCAGGAGGCTGCTGAGAAGAAGGTTCTCAAGGTAACTGAGTTCGTTACTGTCAATGACCTCGCAACCCTCATGAACAATACTCCTGTAAACAAAGTCATCGAGGCATGCTTCAGTCTCGGTCTCATGGTGTCAATCAACCAGAGACTTGACGCAGAGGCACTTGTGCTTGTCGCAGAAGAGTTCGGATACAAGGTGGAATTCGTCACTGCAGACCTTCAGAATGAGATCAATCAGGAGAATGACGAGCCGGAGAACGAGGCGGACCTCGTGACAAGACCTCCGATCATCACCGTTATGGGACACGTCGACCACGGTAAGACATCTCTCCTCGACTATATCAGACAGACCAATGTAATCGCAGGCGAGGCCGGAGGTATCACACAGCACATCGGTGCATACAACGTGGTACTCCCCGACGGACGCAGGATTACCTTCCTCGACACTCCTGGTCACGAGGCCTTTACAGCCATGCGTGCCCGTGGCGCTCAGCTCACCGACTTGGCGATCATCATTAT
>ENA-OPNJ01000627-OPNJ01000627.1-human-gut-metagenome-genome-assembly--contig:-NODE-627-length-16126-cov-2.109576_pt1 | contig 16126 bp, 10 predicted proteins | sample MGYA00241535_ERZ501767 | MGnify/ENA primary metagenome ERZ501767 (study PRJEB25962, sample SAMEA2042564) | human gut metagenome | biome: human gut; feature: human-associated habitat; material: faeces...
ATCCAACCGCTAGTAAATCATATTATCCCACTGGATAAATATAATGATGAGTTAATGTATGAAGCTCTAGAAAACCAACTAATTATGGAATTGGCAGCATGGGATTATCTCAATGTTAAGCTCCTTAATTTATTAACAAGTACAGGAGAATACCTAAGTCAACTTACTTCAACCAAAGAACAAGTTGGTGATGGTTCTTCTAAACCGGAACAAGCTCGAGGTGATAGAATCAAACAAATCACAACTGGGCCTACTGAAGTGCAGTACTATGATACACTTGCCGATGCAACATCTTCCCTATGGAAAACATTCTCTCAAGCAATGCAACCTGGTGGTATCATAGACGAGTTAAGAAAAAACCTTTGTATGTTAGCTGGACGATTGGAAATCTACTTACCATTCTGTGACCAAGCAAGTCATGTAGTAGTTCCAAGAGTAGTAGACAGAAGAAGACCTGGATTAATAGATGGGCCAAACCCCAGCTCTCCAGTAAAACGTAATGGTAGAACCTTAATTAGAAAACGATGACCAAGACTCCTCATAGATTGGTTAAGAACCGGTCTTGGGATAGATACAAGAAGATTATAAATGATTTCTTGGATATAGATGCTGGTAGGCAAACTATAACTTGGGCAAAGAATGTAAATCAACTCCTAAGTCATGGAGAAGATGAAATCCCTAAATATTATAATATACCAATCGAGGCATTATGTTATTACAATGCCTTCAGAAACTGGCCTATTAATAAGGCAACAGTAACTGGAGAACTCGATGATGAGAATTTATCAATACTGGTTACTAAATCATATATAGAACAACTGGGACATTTAACTCCAGAAGGCTATTGGGATTTTAACTGGTCTGAAGATAGGTTCGTAATTAATGGTATTACTTATAAACCTTCTGGAGATACACAAGTTGCTCAGGCCAAGGATGAAGCATTAGTCTTCATGGTTATCCTAAAAAGGGACCGAGATACCAAAATACAATTCGTAGAATAAAATTGAAAAGTATATGGCAAATATGTTAATGTTACGATGGAAACCAATTAATACCGGAAACGGTATTTGGTTTGACAGTAACCTGATTGTCTTGAACGGTACATCTGGAGTACATATTGAAAGTAAGAAAAGTAATTTAGACGTTACTACATTTCAGTCTATGACTGGAGGTAAGTTCGTTACTTGCTTTCAAGATTACTTTGGAGAAGTTTGGGATAAGATAATACCTCATCCGGGTATTGGCCAGGTGATAAAATTCCGTATCAATCAACTTCCAGATTATGCAATAATTAGGGGTGATATTGAAGACGGGGGAGACCCAGACCCAGAACATCCAGATATTCCAATGAATGCCTTCTATGGAAAAGAAGGAGAACCATTCAGAGATAAGAATTCTGACTTCTTCTGTGGTAAGCAAGTAATCAATCCTTAAAATAATAACAATATGTACGTAAGTAAGTATTACACAAATGAAGAAATTGACCAAAGACTTTTACAAGGTTATTTTGATGACTTCGTAAAGGCCGGGTTTGCTGGAACTATTAATGAGTTCTGGGCATTCGTTCTTTCTATTGCCAATAAGGTAGATAAGAGAGAAGGATACGACTTATCTAAAAATGACTTCACGGATAAACTCAAAGAGAAACTGGAAGGCATTGAAGAAAGAGCAAACTACATCACTAAGCTTTCTCAGTTGGAGAATGATACTAAGTTCCAAACTGAAGAACAGGTAAGACAAGCTATCAGTGATTTGATTGATGGTGCTGATGATGCACTTGATACATTAAAGGAATTGGCAGAAGCATTGGGAAATGACCCGAACTTTGCTACTACAATTACCAACAAACTAACGGATTTACGTAATGCACTGACAGATGAAGTTAACCGAGCTAAGGAGGAGGAAGGGAAACTGAGTACCCAAATTAGCGAGGTTAACTCTAATTTCATCAAGGCAGTGGATTTACTTAATGATAAAATCGACACTGCAGTTACTAACCTTATCAATAAGATAGATAAGATAGAAGCAAAAGTCGATAAGAATACTGCTGACATTGCAGACCTCAGAAATGAAACTACTGGTTCATTGGCAGAAGCTAAGGCATATGCTAAAGACTTGGTAGATAAAGAAGCTGAGCTTCGTAAAACGGCTGACGATGCTTTATCAGAAAGTATTCACCAACTGAATACATTGCATATCAATGATAAGGCAGAGCTCAAACAAGACATTGCTGCAGAAGCCCAATTGAGAGCAAATGCAGATGCAAACATTCAGTTGAAACTCACTGAAGAAATCACTAATCGTCAAACTGGTGATGCTGCCTTAGAAAGTAAACTTTCTGATGAGGTAGTAAATCGTAAAGCTGCCGATGAAACTCTTCAGAATTCAATTACCAAAGAGGTAGCTGACCGTACCAATGCAGATAATACCCTCCAGGTAAACATTGATAAAGAGGCTCAAGCTCGGGAATCTGCAGACCAGGTTCTTCAGACTAATATTAATTCCGAAGCTGCAACTCGTACTGCTCAGGACCAAATCCTTGACCAGAAGATAACTGCCTTAAGTGAAAAGACTGATGGTGATAAGTCAGATGTACTTGCTGCTATCGAAGCTGAGAAGGAAGCTCGTATTGCTGCAGATGCCGACCTTAATTCCAAGAAAGTAGATAAAAGAGAAGGTTATTCTTTAACCAAGAATGACTTTACAGATCTCTTGCTTGCCAAGTTGAATGGAATCGAGGAACATGCTAATTACATTACCTTGGTATCACAATTGGCAAACGATGCTGGTTATCAGACTGAAGCAGAAGTAGAAGCTGCAATTGAAAAGATTATTGGTTCTGCACCTGAAGTACTTGACACTCTGGAAGAGATTGCCAAAGCCCTGGGGGATGACCCTAATTTCGCTACAACTATCACTAAGAAGTTGGCAGCAATCACAGAGAAGGTAAATCAAGAAATCGAAGACAGAACTGCTGCAGATACTGCTCTCCAAGGAAATATCGATACTGAGATAGCTGAACGTAAAGAAGCAGATGCTGCTCTTAAGACCGAACTTAAAGAGTATGTAGATGCTCAGACTTCTATCGGTGATACTGCATTGAATGTAGTTAAGGATAGCTTGGCTAAAGAAATCCAAGACCGTAAAGATGCCGATACAACCTTGCAATCTAACATTGATAAGGAAGCTAATGATAGAAAAGCTGCAGATGCAACACATACTGAAAACATCGCTACTCTTAATCAAAGAGTATCCGATTTGGCTTTATCTATTCAGGATGCTATCAATACGGTTAAGAATGAACTTACTGCTCAGGTAAATGCTAATACTACAGCAATTGCTACCAATGCAGCTAACATTCAAAAAAACTCAGAAGCAATCACTGCTGTAACCAAAACTGTAGGTGATAACTACAAAGAGGTTAAGGATATGATTAATGAGGAAATTGTAGACCGTACTAACGGTGACAGTAACCTCAGTTCTCGTATTGATACCACGAATATTGCCTTGGGAACCGAACAGGCTGAAAGAAAGGCAGCAGACCAAATCCTTCAAGTAAACCTTGATAAAGAAGTTGGAGACCGTAAGTCGGCAGATGCTGCATTGGAAACTGCTATAGACGGTAAGATTCAAACTTTAACGGCTGAAGTTGGTGGGCAATTAGGTATCCTTACTAATAAGATTAATGAAGAGATAGATAACAGAAGCGGTGCTGACCTTTTATTAGAAAATAAGATTGATTCCTTGAAGACAGAATCTACTGAAAAGGTAGATGAACTCAAAACCAAGGTAGATGCTAACACCGCAGCTATCAACGTAGAAAAAGAAAGAGCTATTGCCAAAGAGGATGCAATCCAGGCAAACTTGAATACGGCTATCGCTAATCACAAAGACGAGGTAAATGCCTTAACTAAGGATATCTCTGATGAGGCTAATGCTCGTATTGCAGGTGATGCTGCTCTCCAGGTAAATATTGATAAAGAGGTAGTTAACCGTCAGAATGCAGATACCCTTATTAATAATGCCTTAGCCCAGGAAGTTTCTGACCGTACTACTGCTATTCAGGGATTGGAATCTAAGAAGGTAGATAAGGTAGATGGTAAAGTACTTTCTTCAAATGACTTTACAGATCTCCTCTTGGTAAAATTGAATGGTGTAGCAGAACATGCTAACTATATTACCAAGGTATCCGAGTTACTGAATGACTCAGGATTCCAGACTGCTGAAGAAGTAGAAGCTGCAATCCAGAAAATCATTGGCTCTGCTCCAGGCGTATTGGATACCTTAGAGGAAATTGCTAAGGCTTTGGGAGATGACCCCAACTTCGCAACTACCATGACTCAGAAACTTACTGAGTTAACTACTAAGCTTGAAACTGAAACTCAAAACCGTATTGATGGTGATGCAGCTTTGGATACTAAGCTTACAACTCTGAGTACTAATCTTACCAAGATAGTAGAGGATTTAAGAACTTATGTTACTGAAACTCGTACTGAACTCTTGGCAAGAGCAAATAACCAGGATGCTCTTATCAATCAGAACTCGGCAAATATCCAGAGAAACTTGGAATTAATCCAAGGTATTCAGAATAACATTTCAGGTTCTTACTTGGAAGTTAAAGCTTTGCTTGAAACCGAGGTAGCTGCACGTAAGGCCGAGATTACTCGAGTAGAAGGTTTGATTACAGAAACTAATCAGGCTCTTACTACTGAAACCGAAGAACGTAAAGCTGCAGATAAAGAACTCCAGGATAATCTGGATGCCGAAGAAGCTGCAAGAGTTGCTGCTGATACTGCACTAGGAGTTCGTATCGATAAGGAAACTTCAGAAAGAAAGGCAGCTGATACTACTCTCCAGGGAAATATCGACAAAGAAGCTCGGGCAAGAGAGGCAGAAGATTCTAGGCTAAATGCCCGTATCGACAAGGAAACTACTGACCGAGTTAATGCAGATACGGCATTGGGTACTCGTATTGATAATGAAGAGGATGCAAGGGAAGCTGCAGACACAACTCTTCAGGAAAATATTGATACTGAAGAAACTGAAAGAAAGGCAGCTGATAAGACTTTGCAGGATAACATAGATGCTACCAATGCTCATACTATCAACACTCATAGATTGGATTCTAATCCTATACTTAATGGTACTGATATCAAACTCTATGGCTATGTAAAGGCAACCGGTACTACTCCTGCAGATTTGGATGTAAAGGTAACAGATACTACTTCGGCAGCCTTTGGTAAAGTACAAAAACGTATCGAAGTAGATAAGGCAGATGCTGATTCTAAATTCAATAAGGTAAAAACTGCAGTGGGTCTTACAGAGGCCTTGGCATTGCCTTCTCTGGAAGATACTAATTACCTTTCAGAATCCTCAAACATTGTAGATGGCATGAAGGAATTGGATAAGCAAATTGCCGACGGTAGACATGATGAGGTTTGGGAAGTATTATATACTCAGTTTACCCAAATCTCTGGCTTTTCGGTAAGTCCTACAATTATTGAGAAAGGAGTTGATGCAGGTATTACTATTCGTGGTAATAACCTATTCAACAGTAAACCGCTTGTTCCAGAAACTTTATCAGTTAAAAGAGGAACTACTGTTATAAACAGTACACCAATTGCTAGCTTAAATATTAAGGATACCCTTAATACTAAGGATGACCGTACTACTTATACTTTAAGTATTACAAGCAAGGGTGTAACTAAAACAGCAACTGCTAACGTAAATGCTTACTATCCTATGTACTTTGGACATTCTGCTAAGGCAGCATTAACCGGTGAAGATGTTTTGGGTCTTACCAAACAGGCAATAAAGAGTTCTCCTAACGGAACTTATAACATGACGGGAATTGCTGAAGGAGAATATGTATGGTTATGCGTACCTTCTAACTTCAGTATAACTAAGGTAACTTCTTCTGGATTTGGAGTTCCTATGGCTGCTGCAGCTACAGTAACTGTAAAAGGTAAAGGTTCATACAAATGCTACCGTACTGAAGGAGCTTTAAAAGCTGGTAATTTCAATTTTGTAATCGGATAAAAACTTATAACTATGGCAGAAATTCCTATATATGGTACTTTGGTAAATGCTACCACAGACCCTAAGATTGTAAATACTGACCAAGCTTGGGATAAAGAGCTTGGGAAGTATCAATCTGAAATCAATAAAGAAAGAGTTGAGGGCAATAATTCTCTGAAAACTCAGCTGGACACATTGAGCTCAAAAGTAAATAAAGAGATAACCGATAGAGGTTCAGCTGATACTGCATTGGGTGCAAAGATTGATAAAGAAATCCAAGACAGAACCACAGCTGATACTGCATTGAAAACTGAACTAACTGATAGTATTCAGGAAGTTCGGGATGACCTTGATACTTTTAAGGCAACCAAGGGTCAGGCCAATGGTCTAGCTTCTTTGGGTTCAGACGGTAAGGTACCCGCAGCTCAATTACCTTCTTATGTAGATGACGTAATTGATGTATATGCAACCTACGATGTATCACCAACTAACCAGATATCTAATATCAAATTGTATTCTGATGCTGCTCATGCTAATCCAGTAACTGGAGAAGCTGGTAAATCTTACAATGATATAACTAAAGGACATCCAGGATATCAATTCCGTTGGTCAGGTACTACTTGGGTACCAATTACTTCTGGAGGTTTAATCATTGGTGAGATATCTGGTACTGCTTATGATGGAGCTAAAGGTAAAACTACTACAGACAATCTTAATGCTCTTATGGCTTTTAATCCTATACGATTAATCTCAATTGTTACAGATGCCTCTAAAGCTGCCATAAATTATGAAAGGGCAGATGGTACTGGTATCCAAGGATTACAAATTCCTACTGCATCATCTGCTAAAGCTGGTGTTATGGCTGCTGCAGATAAGGTTAAGCTTGATACTACTTTACCAAAACAAATCTCAGATGAGGTTACAGCAAGAACTAAGGCTATTAATGCTTTGCAAGGAGAATTGGCTGATGATATTGCTCAAGAGGTAGTAGATAGAAATTCTGCAATAGCTGCTGCTAAAACAGAACTCACTACTGCTATCAATAAAGAGGTATCCGACAGAAAAGCTGCAGATACTCAAGTAAGAACTGACCTTGAAGCTGCAGTTGAATTAGTTGCTGAAGACTTAAGAGGTGCAGATACTACTCTCCAGAATAATATCACTAAAGAAGTCAATGACAGAAAAGGTGAGATTACAAGAGTAGAGAAGTTAATTTCAGATGAAGCTGCAACAAGAGCTAAAGCAGATACTACTGTGAATGCCAAAGTAGATTCCCATATTGGTAATAAATCTAATCCTCATGGAGTAACTAAAGCTCAAGTGGGATTGGGTAATGTTAACAATACATCAGATGCAGATAAACCAGTATCTACTGCTCAGGCAACTGCTATTGCAGATGCCAAGGCTGCAGGTACCAATGCTCAAACCAATCTTACTACTCACATGCAGAACATGAGTAATCCTCATGGAGTAACAAGAGACCAGTTGGGATTGGGTACTACTGCTGAGATTATCTTTAAGAAGGTATCTGCTCCTTCTGGTTTATGGAAAGAATCTGACGAAAGACTTAAGACTTTCATTAAACCATTGGAACATACTCTCGATGAAATCTGCTCTATACCTACGGATTCATTTATGATTCGTGGTAATCACGATATAGGTACAATTGCTCAGACAATCGAAAAATATTTCCCAGAATTAGTTTCTGAGAATACGGTTAAACCTGAAACAGTTCCTAATCCAGAAGCCTTCGAAACAATCGAAAAGGATGGAGAAACTTATGTAGTGGTTAAAGAGGTAGATTATTCTAAGATGTCGGTTCTGGCAATCGAAGGTATCAAACTTCTGAAGGAAAGAATCGAAGAATTGGAAAAGAAACTTATATTCACAAACTTGGATTAATATGGGAGAGATAGCAACATGGAGTGCTGTCAAAACTAAAGTAGGCCTTGGTAAGGATTCAAACGAATGCCCTACCAAGGCTGAATTGTTGGCACTCTCTCCTACAGGAACGGGAGAAAATTACGTTGGCTTGGAAATATCCAATGCCAGTTCCTATGGAAACAATGAAACCGTACAACTTTCTGATATTCATAAGGTAACCTATAGATATGCTTTTACTATAGTAAACACAGTTTTAAACTTCCCAGCTTTGGGAGGGTATCCTACTCCTCTGTGGTTTTTGTTTAGTAGTACTAAACAAAAACAGATAAATGGAGTAGCTATCGGAGATACTATTTCTGTGGGTTATACCAAATCTGCTTATCCGGACTGGATTGTTTATGATGAAGGTTATAAAGCTTCAGAAAATACAACTCTAAATCGACGTTCTGCAAGTTTAACCTTTACTCAGAAGGAGTCAGGTAAACAGATAACAGTTCAATATACTCAGGATGCAGGTGTAAAAACTTATGGTACACCTACTGTATATTTAGGAAGCATTGCAGATATCCCTGCATCAGGAGGGACTGCAGTTACACCTACTTATACTTATTCTCAACTTTGGGGATGGAATGGTAAAACCAATGATGGTGGTACTATAAGTTCTGGAGCTTCAGTAGTATGGTCCGAAAATATCTCAGGTTCTAATCTTGGTACAACTGCAAAGGCAAGAACTAAGTTGGGAAGCCGTACATTAACCGTTACTCTTAATGGTAAATCTGGTAGTGCCTCAATCAATATATATCAGGCAGAGAATAAGATTACCAATACAAGTCAAGGTACATGGGTAGTTTCCATTTCTGCAAACCCAAGTACCTTTACCGAACAAGGTGGTACATCACAAATCTCTGCAAGTGCAAGGGCAAGTAGAACTAACCATTGGTCTTCAGGTGCAACTAATGCAGCATCCGATGCTACTGGTACTCCAACGTTAAGTATACCTACTGCAGTAACCGGATTCAGTTTATCAGGTACTACTTTGACTGTTGCAAAAAACACAACTGCAAATCAAAGAAGCGTAGTAGTAAGGGCAACTATGGATACCGTTTATAAAGAAGTTACGGTAACTCAAAGTGCATATCTAGTAGAATGGAGATATACATTAACTACTTCTACTCCAACGTTAAACTTTGATGCCTTAGGTACAACTAAATCTGGGACAATTAGTAGTTATCGTGAAAAATATATTAATGGTTCTTTAGTAGAAGGTTCACATGAAGGTGTTAATATCCAAGTTAAATCTACTTCTGCTGAAATACAAAGTGCTACTGCTGCTGTAGCTATTACCATGAAAGAGAATACCACAACCCAAGCAAGAACTGGTACTGTAGTATATGGGCAGGTGGGTTCAGGCAAAACCGTAACCATTACTTGTAGTCAGGCCGCAGGTACAGTGGCCATTAGAGAAGAGTTGGTTATTAAGGGGAGTTTCCCTACAGCTCCAAATATTGGAGGAACTGTTAAAGCTTTAGTAAGGTCTGGTTATTGGGACGTGGTAAATGGTAAAGATACAACTTGGCATGATGATACTCCTACTGTAAAAACTAAACCTAGTTTTGTAAGTAGTACTAGCGTAACTTATGAACTTGGTGTGGGATATCGTATAAGTGCTACTATGCCAGAGAATACTTCTGAATCTCAACTTAGTGGTAGTTTAAACTTAGAGTACGGTAGTAAAACTCTAAGTTTAGGTGTAAAACAAGCAGGTGCTAGTGTTGCTTGGTCTTATGAACTAAAGGTAAATAACGGTACTCAAGATTTAAATCAACAAGTGCCTGCTAAGCCTAGTGGTACTTACTCTTTTACCATAAGTAGTAAAAGGTATAAGATTGTTAACGGTTCTGTTACAAGTCAAAGTGAAGATACTGTTTGGACTACGTCTATACCGAGTTCTCTAAGTTGGATTCATGTAGAAGAGCAATCTACACTCATAGTAACCGTAGATGAGAATACAACTACTAGTCAAAGAAGTGCAGATATCGTTATATTTCAACCTGGTATTAGTGATACTTCGATAACTTTGACAGTTGAACAACAAGCTGCAAGTATTACTTGGAATTATACCTTTAATATATCTCAGCCTTCATCCAAGGTACTGAATGTACCAGCTAAGATGATAGACCCCGATACTATTGTAGTTAATTCTTACAGAAAAAAGGTAATCAATGGTACACAAACTTCAACTAGAGAATTTGTAGAAGTAACCATTGACCCAATCGAAGAATCTTGGTTAGAAGTTACCAAAAACAGTAATGACCAGACTCAAGCTGAGTTATTCGTAACTTGCTTAGAGAATAAAGTATCTTCAATTAGAAGTGCTACGGTTACTCTTCGGCAGGTTGGTTCGAATAAGCTTGACCAAGTAGATATCAACCAATCAGCTGCAACTGTATCCTATAATTATTATATTGGTTTTAACAGTAATCCCGATGTAGGTGGATATTCCCTGAATTGGGAATATACTCAGTTTGGTTCTAGTCATGGTCAATCTATAGATTTAAAATGTTGGAGAAAACCAGTAATTAATGGTATAGAATCTGATACTGAGGAAGCTGCAGAATACGAAGTTATTTTTAGTGGAGTTGGTATAGATTCCTTTACAGTTACAAATACACCGTTATCATATGACCCAACTATAACTACCGTAAGGGCATATCCTAAGTCTATCAATGGTTCGGTATTCGATTTAAAGGGTACAGTACAATATAGGATAGCCGATTACCCAAGTAAATCTGCTTATCTGTACCTTACTCATAAACCCGTAGCAACTATAAAGAGGTGGACCTTCCAATGGTATGACCAAGTTGAAAGTGTAACTATAAAGAATGTAAGTCATGATTCTAGTGCAGGTAGCATTTCTCCTATAACCATAATTTCTAAATGTGAGTACTTACTTGCTAGCAATCAATCCCAGGTTGCCTATACAGAGTATATAAAACCTAATGAAGACGAAGATACTGCAACTCCAGTAAGTTGGGGTAGGTTAGTAGAAAACGGTCAAACTGCCCAAAACTGGTATGACTACGCTTATTTGGTAGATGAGAATAAGGAAGATTATGATAGGCAGGCTACCAGGACCTTTACTCAACCGGGTAATTCATCAAATAAAAGGTTATACCTATACGTAACTCAGACTAAACCCGTAACTATTAAACAATCGTTTCATGCAGAGTTGGGTAACTATTACTCTTACGGTGATAGTAATCAAATCCCCCTTATTTACTCATGGTATAGCCCAGATTCTTCAGATACTACTGACATAGGGGATATGACTCCTGGAGGATATACCGGAGTTTGGTGTAACTTACCTGCTACTGGAGTAATAAATTGCATGATTACTGGAAAGCCTCAAACTGGTAAACCTATGAAAGCTAGACTAAGTAATCTTCAAGCAAGAACCATTGAGAATTTTGATAGTAGTAGTCCCACAGAAATCAATAAGGGTTTGTCAGTAGGTTATTCTAAACAGGATTATCAAATAGGTATTGAATATTCTCCCGGTATGAACAATTATTTTTTGATAACTCCTTCAATACTTTCAGAAGCTGAAGCTAATGGTGGAGGTATAAGGTTAGAAGTAAGTTTAAGAAGTTCTTATTCTAATAATGGAACTACAATTGCAACAGTTACACTTACTCCAAAAAATCCTGACCATCCGACTATCTACTTTGAAGTAATCTACGGGTAAGTCTTCAAGATTCTGTATCCTCTTTGACAATATACCTTCCTACAGATGCTGCAGAAGGTATTCATAATAATATTTATTACACTACCGACTTACGCAATATCGTAAACGAAGTAAATATCCAAAGAACTAATGCTGTAAATATTCTCAATAACCGAGAGAAATATGAGGCAGTAGTTACTGAATGTGATAATATCTTTCATACAATCGAGGGTATGCTAACTCCTCAACAACAACCAGCTCCGGCTTATAAGCAAGAAGAGTTCGAGGCTTTTAAAACCGAAGTAGCAGAGAAGTTATCCATGCAACAAGATATTCTTATGAAGATTGCCAGTGAGTTAGGATTAAATAAGAATAAATATGGCAAGCAGAAAGGTTAACATAAACCTCTCGAATAATCTATGTGATATTCAGATTTATGTAGACCCCGTTAAACAACGTCAGGCTGAGAGGTTGATTGCTAAGACTCCCAGTATTATGAAACTCGGTTATGAGTTAGGTACTAGGAAGTTTGGTAATCAACTTCTTCGTATAGTAAGACGTAGTTTAAATAATGGTCTACCTCCACCTGGTTCCAAAGTTTCTTGGCCTCCTCATGCTACTGCTACTCTTAAGAAGTATGGAGCACATACTTTATTAAACCTTACTGGTCAATATGCAAGGTCAGTTACAATGGTAACTCAGAAAGATAGAACCTTTGTTGGTCTTCCTCCAGGATTAAGGAAGATAACATACTCTGGTAGAACTTCTCGAAAAACACTTAACCAAATTGCTATCATGTTGGAGTATGGTAGTAGAGATGGTAATCTTCCACCTCGTCCTTTATGGAAACCTGCTTTCGAGGCAGCAGGTGGAAACGTAGTTTTAGAGAAAGAGATACGAAATCAATTAAGAAAAGAACTTAGAAAATATACAAAGTAATGGCAGATTTTGAAGCAGATAAAACATCTGGTAAAGGTCCTGCACTCGTAATGGTACATCCGTTAAAAGTGAATGATACAGAAGCAGATAAGAGAGCTTCATTGATTATAGATGTCAATGGAGTTACCAAAACAGTTAACCTCCTTCAGAAGAAAGGTAGCCTTAATTACGAATACCAATTAGAGGTAGATAAGGATACACTTAATATTCTGGGTAAAGGTGGGACTGATACTTTGGTTGTTACATCCCGTCGTAGGGGAATGATAAATGGTACTCCTCAAGGAGAATGGGAAAATGTAGAGGTTACTGCTGAATTCCTAGAGGAACCACCATTTACTGCTGGTATTAGATTTACTGATAATGAAGAAAAGACTCTAGAGGTATCCATTACTTCTAAGAATCATACGGAACAGCTTCTCAGTGGAACTTTAACTATCAAGCAAGTTGGTGGTCTAACTAAAACAGTAATTGTAACTCAGGCAGCTGGTGAAGTAACCTATTCTTATAATATAGAACCTCATGTTAATGTAAACTTAGGTAATACAGGATTAGAGGGTTCTTCTGGTTTTACAGTTACAGGTTATAAGTATAAATACATCGAGGGTAAAGAAGTAGATAAGAGTGTAGCTTCTTTTAAAATACCAGCTATTGGTGAACAAAGAGTAGTTATTAATGCTATACCAACTACTTCAACTACAACTTATTGGGTTGATGGTTATGGTAATGTAGCTAATACTTTTATACCTACTTTTTCAGGTACAGCTCATGCTAGACAATCTCAACTAGCTATGTCATCTACATCTGGAGGTTGGGATGTAGAATTCTCTGATGGTGGCAAAGGTACATTTAGTATATTAGCAGTAAGAAGTTTATGATATGGTAAATGCAGAAGAAATCGTAGAAAGAACCTTTTATATTTGCCTATTACAAACAGCACTTAAGAAAGGTTTAACTCTTAACCCAGAAGACTACTTACCTTTATCACAAGAAAATGAAAAAAGGTTTCAGGCAGACAAAGATGCCATGCCTAAATTCATCCCAATATTTGGTATAGGTAACAATCAGGTTAAGGGTGCAAAGACATGCCCTAGAATTACCATTGAACTACAAGGATTCTATAATGGTGATATAGGTGTGAACAAATATATCATTGGTGATAAACTAGAGGGTGGAAATTACCAAGCATCTGAATTTCCTTATGAAACGAAGGATATAACTCTAGATATTCACCTGGTATCTAATACTCAAGCCGATATGAGGTTACTTCATAGTATTATGTATGAAGCATTACCTTCTCGAGGATACGTAAGACCTTATTATAATAACTTAGAAGAATGGGAAGATGGTCGGGTAGCACCAACAGGAAACCTATTTATCGAAATAGGTAATTACTATGACCACCCAGATGAGAGTCATGGTCTACTTGAAAAAGTATATCAGTATACTTGTAAGGATGGTATATTACCTGAGAAGCTTGCTGAAGAAGGTGAACTTGTACCAATTCAAGACATCTCAGTATTGATTGGACTAACCGAAAAGCAAGAATCAGATTTACTTAACCTTAACGTAAAATAGCTCAATACTAGAGGGTATTAAATAAATGAGTAATTAACTTAATTAGTATAAATATGCCTAATTCACCATCTGTAAATTTCGAGTTTAAGAACGAAAATGTTCTTCAAACTACTCCTATGTTAGGAGTTTCATGTGTATTGGCTAGAACTACTAAAGGTCCTTATGATGACCCGTCAGAACTTATCCAATCTTTCTCTCAATTCCAAAGAGTCTTTGGTTCTGAGATAGTACCAGATGGTTCTGTATCAAACATCGAAAAGGCTTTCAATGGTGGTTCTAAGCTTCGTGTTATTCGTGTACTTGGTAAGGGTGCAACTAAAGGTGTAGTATCTGCTGCAACAAGAGCTAAAGCTGCATCTGCTCCTAAGGCTGCTGAAGACGGTTCTCCGGTAGTAGCTTCTGCAACTCCAGAGGAACCCACGGCTTCTACTCTTTTCAAGTTTACTTCTGGTTCAGTTGCTGTTGGCTTTGGTTTGGTAACTAAAGGATATGGAGACCCAGTTGGTAGTGCTGAAACTTTCTCTGTGAATATTTACAAACAGGCTAACACGGTTTACTATCAAGTAATTAGTGCTAATGGCCAGGTACTTGAACAAGGTCCAGTAGTAACCTACAAAACTGCAGATGATAACAATGATACTTCTGTAGATTACCTTGCTCTGAGTGCATTTGCAAAGAACTCAGAATATATCGTTCCGGTATTAACTGAAAAGACAGAGAACATCAAATCTTGGAACAACTTCATCAAATGGTTAACTGATGATGTAGATGGGACAAGAAACCCAATTGATATTAAACTTAATGGTGCTGCTATCACTGCCGATGGAGTAAAATTGAATGGTACAATTGGTAGTGCCGGTAGTACTCCTACGGCAGACGAATGGATTGCTTCTCTGGAATTCGTTAAGGATTATGTAGATGTATATCAAATCTTCTGTTCACACATTGACCAACATCTTGAAGCATCCGCTAATGTACTTAAAGTACACAAGGCTGCAGTAGATATGGTTAAAGAACTGCAAGAATATACCTACTACATTGAAGTACCAAAATATACTACTCACTATACTCAGGGTGACCAACCAAGAGACTTGAAATCAATCATCACTTGGATTCAGACTTGCCTTGGTACTGTAGGTAACAGTAAGTATGTTGCTTACTTTGGTGGTGGTATTAAATACTATAATGCCGAAGGTAACTTGGTAGATTCAGATGTTCTTGGTACCATTGCAGGATTAGGAGATGCTTCTGCTTCTCAGTTTGGACCTTGGAAATCATTTGCTGGTATGAATCGGGGCATTATCTATGATGGTAATGGTCCAGTATGCCCAAATTATGGTTCTCCTTCAAGAACTAAGGAACTCAATGAGTTAGCACAGAATTATGCAAATATAATCTGTATCAAAGATGTTCCTAACCAAGGTAAACAAACTTTGCTGTGGCATTGTTTTTCTTCTCAGGTAAAACAGGATTCAGAAAGATTCCTTGCAATTGTAAGATTGAATCTGTATCTCAAAAAGAATCTTAGACCTATTCTAGAAAAGTATTTGGAAGAACCAAATATCTGGAACACTTGGAATAAGATTTATCTAGAAGTTAAACCAATGCTGGATAACTTGGTAGATGAAGATGCCATGTCTGAATACACCTGGATGGGTGACCAAGACGCTAACTCGTACAATGACTTATCGGTTAACAATGAAGCCGATGTTCGTCAAGGTAAATACAAAGCAATCCTGAAATTCAAGGATATCGTTCCGATGCAAGAAATCACTATGGGCATCTATATTGACCAGGCATCCAAGTCCGTATCTGTTCAGGACGTTAACGAATAAAATTAAGAAAACATGGGAGCAAAAGTAAAGAATCCAAGAAAGAAATTCCTTTGGAGTATCACATTCCCTAAGCACCCAATCAATACTTATCTGTTCCAAACTTGTACTTTGCCAGATGTAGAGATTGACCAGGTTGCTCATGGGGATGTAA
>ENA-OPNJ01000629-OPNJ01000629.1-human-gut-metagenome-genome-assembly--contig:-NODE-629-length-16060-cov-2.858919_pt1 | contig 16060 bp, 10 predicted proteins | sample MGYA00241535_ERZ501767 | MGnify/ENA primary metagenome ERZ501767 (study PRJEB25962, sample SAMEA2042564) | human gut metagenome | biome: human gut; feature: human-associated habitat; material: faeces...
AACCTATAACAGGATTTTTTTAATACACAGTCAACCAAAATCAGGACGAGACAAGGTGATAGAGAGTGACACAGGAGTGATAGATGAAAAGGGCATCTATCACACTCAATACATGTTGATATACAAAGGATGCAAGAAAAAAAGTGATAGAGTGACAGTAAATACGCGAAAATCTATTTACGGCGTTCTACGATGTAATCGGCAAGCAGCAGCAAACCTTCGCGTGCTTCCGATTCAGGAAGTGTCATCAAAACCTCGACCGCTTTGTCATGATATACCTGCATACGCTGTTCAGCATATTCGATTCCCCCGTTCGCTTTCGCAAAATCAATCAGCAAATCTATATTCTCTGTGGTAAAGTCTTTTTCATTTATGATATGAAGGCAATGTTCTGCCTCTTCTCTCCTACCCGTCTGCAACGCGTGCAGCAAGGGGAGCGTGACCTTTCCCTCCCGGATATCGTTGCCGGTCGGTTTGCCGATATTCGCCTCTTTGAAGTAGTCGAAGATATCATCTTTGATCTGGAAACAGTAACCTAAGTATTCGCCGAACTCACGGCATTTTTCCACCATTTCACCGGATGCCCCGGCAGAGATGGAACCGATCTCGGCACAAGCGGAAAGCAGCATGGCCGTCTTTTTCCGTATCACCTGCATATAGCAGGATTCGTCGATGATGCTTTCTTCGGCCGTTTCCAACTGCTTGATCTCCCCTTCCGAAAGATCGCGTCCGAGATTGGAAACAATACCTATGATTTGCAGATTACCTGTCTGGATAGAACGGATCAACGCGGTGGAAAGGACATAATCGCCCACTAAGACAGAAATGCGGTTATCGAATATGGCATTCAAGGAAGGAACCCCGCGACGCTGTTTTGTCTCGTCGATCACATCATCATGAATCAGTGTGGCAGTATGAAGCAGTTCCAACAGAACAGCCGAATTGATCGTATTATCCGTTACCTGCCCACATGCTTTAGCCGTCAAAAGTACTAATAAGGGGCGGACATGTTTTCCGCTCGCATTCAGTATCTGGTCAATAGCTGATTGCAAACGATTCGTTTCGCTTCGCAGCGAAGCAGCAAACTCATCATTAAAACGTTTAAACTCTACGGCAACCGGTTGTTCTATTTTACTTCTATCCTTCATAATTGATCCTAAGATGCGCAAAAGTAACAAAAAGTATCGAGTAAGCGAGTTTTTTCGTACATTTACCGACAATTGTCACACTAAAACGTGTTAAAAGAGATGAAGTTATTCCTCATAGATGCATATGCATTGATTTATCGGTCTTACTACGCTTTTATCAAGAACCCGCGTATCAACTCCAAAGGCATGAACACTTCGGCCATCTTCGGTTTTATCAACAGCCTGGAAGATGTCCTGAAACGTGAAAACCCGACCCATATTGCGGTAGGCTTCGACCCGAAAGGTCCGACTTTCCGCCACGAAGCCTACGAACAGTACAAGGCGCAACGGCAAGAGACGCCGGAAGATATCCGCAAGTCGGTCCCTTTCATCAAAGACATCATAGAAGCCTACAATATCCCGATACTGGAAGTTCCGCGCTATGAGGCCGACGATGTTATCGGCACGGTTGCCAAGCAAGCCGAAAAAGAAGGTTTCGAAGTATATATGATGACACCTGACAAAGACTACGGCCAGCTGGTATCCGAACATATATTCATGTACCGCCCCCGCTTCGGCGGTGACTACGAGATTATGGGCGTACCCGAAGTACTGGACAAATACGGCCTGACATCCGTCGACCAGGTGATCGACCTTTTAGGACTGATGGGCGACAGTTCCGACAACATCCCCGGATGTCCGGGTGTCGGTGAAAAGACCGCCCAGAAATTATTGGCCGAATTCGGAACGATCGAAAATCTTTTGGAGAATACCGACAAGCTGAAAGGCTCCCTTCAAAAGAAGGTCATGGAGAACATGGAGCAGATCCGCTTCTCCAAATTCCTGGCAACAATCAAGACGGATGTACCGATCCGGTTCGATGCTGCCAAATGCATCCGTGAAAAGATGAATGAGGAACGTCTCGTAGAGATTTACACTGAATTAGAATTCAGAACATTTATTAACAGAATGAGCGGAGAGCCGGAAAAAGTCAAAACGGAGTCCAAAACAGCACCGGCGCCAGCAAAAGCCGATACAAGAAAAAAAGCAGCTCCGGCAGGCCCGATTCAAGGCTCGCTCTTTGAAGAATTTGCGACCGAACCTACGGCTGTTCCCAAATATTCGACTCTCGCGAACTTAAAGTCTACTCCTCACACCTATTATCTTGTTGATACAGAGGAAAAAAGAATAGAATTAGGGCGGTTTTTGAACGAACAGGATTTTTTTGCTTTTGACACGGAAACAGATGGTATAGATCCATTGAAGGCCGGATTGGTCGGAATGTCGTTCGCCGTGAAGGAAAACGAGGCTTGGTACGTCCCTGTTCCGGCAGCCCGCGAAGAAGCCGACAAAATTCTTGCCCACTTCTCCCCCGCCCTGCAGAATCCGAAATCTCTCAAGATCGGACAAAATATAAAATTCGACATCCTTGTCGTCCGCAAATATGGAATCCGGATAGCCGGCCCTCTATTCGACACGATGATCGCCCACTACCTTCTGAATCCCGAACTGCGTCACGGTATGGACTACCTCGCCGAAACATACCTTAAATATAAAACAGTACGGATCGAGGAACTGATCGGCCCGAGAGGAAGGAAACAACTTACCATGCGTGACGTCCCGGTTGCCCAAGTAGCCGAATATGCCGCCGAGGACGCGGACATCACGCTCAAGCTGAAAAACTATTTTACCCCCTGTCTGGAAAAAGAAGGACTCGAATCGCTTTTTTATGACATCGAGATGCCTTTAATATATGTATTGGCTGAAATGGAATATACGGGAGTGACGCTTGACACCGTCGCCTTGAAACAATCGTCCGAGGAACTGACGACCGCACTCAAGAAGTTGGAGAAAGAGATCTACGAACTGGCAGGAATGAAGTTCAACATCAATTCTGCCCGCCAGGTCGGCGAAGTCCTTTTCGATCACCTCAAGATAGAAGAGAAAGCGAGGAAGACAAAGACAGGCAGCTATAGCACGAGTGAAGAAATACTGGAAAAAATGCGTTCCAAACATCCCGTTGTGGGAAAGCTGCTCGAATATCGAGGGCTGAAGAAGCTGCTCAGCACCTATATCGACGCCCTGCCCGAACTGATCAACCCGGAAACCGGCAAGATCCATACATCCTACAACCAGGCAGTCACCTCGACCGGCCGCCTCAGTTCCACCAATCCGAACTTGCAAAACATTCCGGTACGCGATGAGTTGGGACGTGAAATCCGGAAAGCCTTTACAGCCGAAAACGAAGACTGTATTTTCTTCTCCGCCGACTATTCGCAGATCGAACTTCGCATCATGGCCCATCTGAGCCAGGATGCCCACATGATAGAAGCCTTCCGCAGCGGAGCCGACATTCATGCCGCCACAGCCGCCAAGATATACGGTATTCCGGTTGAAGAAGTCACTTCCGATATGCGTCGGAAAGCGAAAACGGCCAATTTCGGCATTATCTACGGAATCTCTGTTTTCGGGTTGGCCGAACGGCTGAGCATCCCACGCGCAGAGTCAAAAGAGTTGATCGAAGGATACTTCAAAACCTATCCGGACATCCGTGCATACATGGACGAAAGCATCGAGGTGGCGAAAGAAAAAGGATATGTAGAGACGATCTACAAGCGCAAACGTTTCCTGCCGGATATCAACTCCCATAACGCGATCGTACGGGGATATGCCGAACGAAACGCGATCAACGCTCCGATCCAGGGCAGTGCAGCCGACATCATCAAAGTTGCCATGGTTCGCATCTTCAACCGTTTCGAAACCGAAGGTCTGAAGAGCAAGATGATCCTGCAGGTACACGATGAATTGAACTTCAACGTCTACAAAGACGAATTGGAAAAAGTGAAACAAATCGTGTTGGATGAAATGGAAAATGCAATCAAACTGCAAGTTCCCTTGATCGCCGACTGCGGTGAAGGGGTAAACTGGCTGGAAGCGCATTAACAAAAACACATAAAGTTTATAAATCACAGCATTTATACACTATCTTTGTCGTGAAATTTATTGCAAGGAGTTGCAATATCACATAGTAAAACAGAAGCGTTATCATATTGTCCTTAAGCAAGAAAATCGCCAATTTTTCATCCAGCAAGGACAGTAGACAACAATTGCCTCACGTTTTTTGTATATATATACATAATATATAAACATCAAGCGTGGGCTGTTGTCTATCTGCTGGATAGGTGTTTGGCGATACCTCTTGCTTGGATAGATGGCAGTTCCCACGCTTTTATTATATTTTCCGTCTTAGGGGGACAGATGGAGCAATTGGAAAATTATGTATTTCATATTCCCTGACAATCTTCCGGCATCCGTACAAAAAGCAGCGTTCGAATTCACATCCGGACAGTTCCCCTTGTATCGTTACATAACACCGGATACAGAGATACTGAATCGGGGTATTTCAATCGCTATCCCGGATGAAGCCAGCCACATCCGTTCCATCCGCCTCACGACATCACTGAGCCATTTCACTTACTATTACCCCGAAAAAGGATATAAGATCGCGCAAGGTATCCATCTTCCCCCTTTCCGGGTTCCGGCAGTCGGAGATCTCTATGCAAACGGCGTGATCATACAGGCTGGAGCAGATTCTCCCGGTCAGCATATAGAACCCGATATAGCCCCTTATAAAGGTTCGGTAATGGAGATACGGGAACAGACACTCGATTATTTCGATGCCTTGATCTATTGCGAGTCCATTTCCGAAGGGACCTTAGACAACTGGCATCTGCCGGATATGCTCAATCTGGTATTACTGCACACCAGGCAACGGGAATTCAACATGTTCCTCGCCAAGTATCAAGGAACTTTTTTATACGACGAGGAATACTGGTGCAAAGACAACAGCGTGATCGATCTGGGAGTAGCATTCAATATGGCAAACAGCCGCCTCGCTATATGCCCCAAAAAAAAAAAGCGGCAGGTTCGGGCCATACTGGATTATTAAAAGACTCAAATTCCTCTCCCGCTTATTCGCCCAAACAATATTTTCTATATCCGGTTCGCCTGTATCCGGCAACATAAATACAAAAGATTGTATATCTTTGCAGTCTGGAAACAAAGTTTGAATAAATCATAACAACAAAATAGAATGGCATTACAATGTGGCATCGTAGGACTTCCCAACGTAGGAAAGTCTACTCTTTTCAATTGCTTATCGAATGCAAAAGCACAGTCTGCTAACTTCCCGTTCTGTACGATCGAACCGAATGTCGGCGTGATCACCGTACCGGACGAACGTTTGAACAAACTGGCAGAAATCGAACATCCCCAGCGTGTTATCCCTACTACGGTGGAAATCGTAGACATCGCCGGCCTTGTAAAAGGCGCCAGCAAAGGAGAAGGGCTGGGAAACAAATTCCTTGCCAATATTCGCGAAACAGATGCAATCCTGCATGTACTGCGTTGCTTCGATGACGACAATATTGTTCATGTGGACGGCCGTGTCGATCCGGTTCGCGACAAGGAAATCATTGACACCGAATTGCAGATCAAAGACCTGGAAACCATTGACAGCCGTATTGCCAAAGTGCAGAAACAGGCTCAGACAGGCGGTGACAAGCAGGCTAAAATCGCTTATGAAGTACTTTGCAAATATAAGGAAGCACTGGAACAGGGTAAAAGTGCCCGCACCGTTTCTTTCGAGACGAAAGACGAGCAGAAGATCGCACACGATCTATTCCTGTTGACCGACAAACCGGTAATGTATGTCTGTAACGTAGATGAAGCAAGCGCAGTCAACGGTAATAAATATGTGGATGCTGTCCGCGAAGCCGTAAAAGACGAAGGAGCTGAAATATTGGTCGTAGCGGCCAAGATCGAAAGCGAGATTGCCGAATTCGACACCTACGAAGAACGCCAGATGTTCTTACAGGAGATCGGTTTGGAAGAATCCGGCGTTGCCCGTCTGATCAAGTCCGCTTACAAACTCCTGAACCTGCAAACATTCCTGACCGCCGGTCCCGACGAATGTCGTGCCTGGACTTTCCATAAAGGATGGAAAGCCCCGCAATGTGCCGGTGTGATCCATACCGACTTCGAAAAAGGCTTTATCCGCGCCGAAGTCATCAAATATGAGGATTATATTTCTTACGGTTCGGAATCTGCTGTAAAAGAAGCCGGAAAGATGAGTGTCGAGGGAAAAGAATATATCGTTCAGGACGGCGATATCATGCATTTCCGCTTTAATGTGTAATTACCTAAAACAAAATACATTATGATTGATAAAACCAGTACAGCATTAATAGTGGCCTTGATAAGTATCTTAGGGCTTACCAGCTGCATACGATACAACGTTGCAGAACCATTAGACCGTTTCAGCAGTCCCGAAATGGGAACTGCCGACGGTAATGAAATAACCGTGACAGCCGGATCGACCTGGTTTGCTGAAGGAGAATATGAGAACTTTATACTTACCGGGCAAGCTCTCACCGGGGAAAATGCGGAAGCGGCCTTGTTGTTCCATCATACCGACGGGAAATCAGGCTATGAGGTAGCATTCCGGAACGGAGCCATCGACGGCACACGTAAAAGCGGCAGCCTCACATCCGTGCGTAACCTCTACCGTTCATTAGCTGAAGACGGGAAGTGGTTCGACTTTGAAATTGCTGTACGCGGGCATAACATAATGATTGCCATAAACGATACGGTAGTAGTATGCTATACCGAACCCGAACACCCCTATCGTACAAAAGAGTATGCCGGGCGCTTGCTCAGCCACGGTTCTATTGCACTAAAAGGTATGAGCGGTGATGTAACCTTTCGTAACCTCAACATGACCCGCTTGGAAAAAGACGCGGTCAATGAGGCAGACACAATGCCACGGATAGACGAACAGAACGATGCTGTGATCCGTTTCCAGCAGCAAAACTTCCCCGTGATAGATTACCACGTGCATTTGAAAGGCGGCCTGACGAAGGAGATGGCGCACGCCATGTCAATGAACTACGGTATCAACTACGGTGTGGCTCCCAATGCCGGTGAGGGTGGCGTAGGCCGTATGCTTGCCGATGACAAGGAAGTGTACGAATACTACAACGAAGTAAAAGACATGCCATTCCTGCGCGGTGTGCAAGGTGAAGGCCGTAAGTGGACAGCCACCTTCTCTCAGAAGGCTTTAGGCGTATTCGATTATCTCTTTACCGACGGAATGACCATTGTGGACCATAAAGGACGTCTGTCAAGGATATACCGCCCCGAAGAGGTACACTACGACGGTGTTACCAAAGAACAATATATGGATCACTTGGTGGACCAGACCGTCAAGATCCTTACCAATGAGCCGGCCGACATCTATGCCAATCCTACCTTCCTGCCGGAAGAGTTGAATGCAGAGTATGCCAAATACTGGACCGATGAGCGTATCGACCGCGTCCTGGATGTATTGAAAAAACATAACATTGCACTCGAAATCAACGCACGCTACAAAATTCCAAGCTTCGACATCATCCGCAAAGCGAAAGAGCGTGGAATCAAGTTCACCTTTGGGACGAACAATGTCGATGCCGATTTCGGCAAACTGGAATATTGCCTGCAAGCCGTCGACGAATGCGGTCTGACAGCAGAAGATCTCTGGTTTCCGACTATGAGCGTACGCGGTACTCGCGAAGTGGTGCTGTATAATAAGTGGTAAAATCTTCTCTTTACAAATAATTTTCATTTTCAGGTGCGCTGTCTATACTTAATCAACAGCACACCTGTTGTTTTATAGATACTCCTATCACATTCTATGGAATATTAGAAAGTGACCAAACTTATCCTCTACAGCAAAGCTGGCCATCTCCTGCTGGACGAACCGTTCAACGCCTCTCCTATTGCTGCAGAAGAAATACGTATGCACATCACCGAAAGCGCCCGGACAAGAGGCATTATCTTGATAGACCACAATTTCAGGGTAGTGCACAAAATAGTAAACCGCACCCTGCTTCTGGATCAATGCTACCTAAAGAAAACCAAGGAAAAGAAAAAATTAATCCCTTACGGTCATTATCGTCCCGGCTAATTTTAGTATCTTTCAGCGCATATTAATTCTCAATCATTATGAAAACCTGTTGTATGATTCTCTTAGCGGCTTTCACGTCGCTCGCATCCGCCCAACAAAACGACGTAACCAGCATATTGGAAGTACTGGACGTAACAAACGGCAGGCGCACCGTAGTCAAAGAATTCCCCTACCGTGTCGAAGCTCCAAACTGGACACCCGACGGCCAGTGGCTCGTGTATAATAGCGGGGGAAAACTGTACAAACTCTCCCCCGATTCGCCCGGCGAACCTGAAATGATAAACACTGGCTTTGCCACCCGATGCAACAACGACCATGTCATAGCTGCCGACGGCAAGCAGATAGCTATCAGCCACGGGACGAAAGAAGACGGCAAATCACGCATCTATACCCTCCCGATGCAAGGAGGGACACCTCGCTTGATCACCCCGATTGCTCCTAGCTACCTACACGGATGGAGCCCGGATGGACGGCAACTTGCCTATTGTGCCGACCGGAAAGGCAATTATGACATTTACATTATTCCAGTTGAAGGAGGAGAAGAAAGACAGCTGACGACAGCAGAAGGATTGGACGATGGTCCCGAATATTCCCCTTGCGGAGAATATATCTGGTTCAATTCCGTACGCACGGGTTTGATGCAAGTATGGAGAATGAAGAAAGACGGCTCCGAACAAACCCAGATGACGTTTGACGAAACCCGCAATTCCTGGTTTCCTCATGTCTCGCCTGACGGTAAATCCGTTATCTTTATCACTTATTATAAAGGAGATCTGGAACCGGGGCAGCATCTTCCCAATAAGAACGTTGAACTTAGGATTATGCCAGCCACAGGAGGAAAGCCAAAAACATTAGTCAAGTTATTCGGAGGACAGGGCACAATCAATGTCAATTCCTGGGCTCCGGATAGTAGGCGCGTCGCATTCGTCAGTTACCGCCTCTCCTCTCCTTCATCCAAATAAGCATTCTTGGCGGTGTCAAAACTATTCTACCCCCACGCTTAACGCACCGCCAAGCTTTTACATTATATAGAAAAACATCATTTCTAATAAAAAAAGGAATGCCGTACCGACATTCCCTACCAAACACACATTTACCTCTTATTTCATACCATATTTCTGCATTCCATATTCACCTAATATTTCAAGGCATCTGAGGCACTTTCTAAAAAACTTCTTCATAGCTTCTCTCTTTTTGTTTAAAACGACTCATGCAAAACACACCCGCATTAGTATTGCATAATTATGTTTTACAACACAAAAATAGAGGTAAAACAGATACGTTATTCACCTCAAAATGTCTATTTAACATCATTTGTACAAACAGCCGAACAATAAAAAAGCACCTTAGCCTATGATATATTTCGCATGTGGCAACTTACTCACCAGATAAGTAAATGACCATGAACAAATAAAGGTAAGAATGGTCGAAACAGGAACCAAGGCCGGAATAGGTGTTCCAATCCACTGCGCGAACATATAGGAAGGGCCGACAAAGAAATAATGCACGCAATACAAGCCAAAACCACATTTGGTCAGATTGGCAAGGGCACGGCAAATAACCGGCGAAGTAATCCGTACTTTCCGTACCAACAAGAAAATGGCTGCCGTCATCAACAATGCGTTAGGCGAACAATAAGTAAAGAACAACTCCATCCCCTCCTCGCTCACGTTCGGATCGGATGTCATATAGCGAAAACCGACTAATGTAATAAAATAGCCAACTAAAAACAGCGGAACCGTCACCGAGAAAGTCTTGCCAAGCGACCAATCCGTTCTTTTCCCTAAATAATGTCCTAACAGCAAATAGCCGTTGAAACCGGCAAAATAATAAAATAGACCGAATGAATTCCATGAGCAGGTTCCGAACTGGTAATGCGAAACAAACTCCGTCAGATAAGGGATAAACAACGAAATAAACCAAAACGCCAGAAACATACGCTTCGCCTTATCCGACGCCTTTTCCACCCATGCGGAAAAGACCGGCATATACAGATAAAGTCCTATCAGCACATAGATATACCACATTGGCGTCGCATAGACCGTAAAGGTTACAGGGATCAAAGCGATCGTCTTCAACGCCTCTACAAACGAGGCCGAAGGGTTCGGTTCCCAAGGGAAAAAGTCCGTCACCAGTTCCGGGCTGCCTCCTATCCACTGGATGAACCAGGGCGCCAGATCAAACAAAACAGACCAGATCAGAAATGGAAACAACACACGTGGAATGCGTTTCTTATAAAAGGCAGAAGCCTCTTGCCTGACCGGCAACAAAAGAAATCCGGTCATCATCACAAAAAGCGGCACACTGGCACGCAGCATGGAGCCATAAACAGAACCCCAGAAATTGAACTCCGGATTGGCACGCGATTCAGGCGAAGCGTTAAACGGATCAGTGCAATGGATGGCAATCACCATCAAGATGGCGACAAGACGAAGAACATCCAGCCAGACAATATGCGGTCTGGCAGTAGTAGTTTGAACAGTGTCCATGATAGAATAAAGATCGTTATGTATTTATTTGTTATTCTTATACTCCGACGGGATCATGCCCGTACACTTCTGGAAAGCCCGCCGGAACGTACTGATCGAATGGAATCCGGAACGTTCGGCAATCTCCTGTATACTGGCATTCGGCTCGGCATCCATCAAGCGCTTGCTTTCCTCGATCCGGAACTGGTTGACATAATCGGAGAACGATTGTCCCAACTCCCGGTTAAACAATTGGGAAAGATAAGAACGGCTGATAGGGAAGATCCGTTGCAAATCCGTCAGACGTAAATCTTCGCGAAGATACGGTTTTTCTCTTTCAAACCATGCACTTACTTCCTCTGCATAGCGTTTACTGAGAACCCTGTGTTCATCATCGTCATTGTCGTCCTCTTGATACGGAAGATCCCATCCGCTTTTAAAAGAATGCTCCAAAACAACTACCTTCAGAAATAGCGCCTTATAAAAGAAATAATACCAAACGAACAACAGGACTGTTTTGTCGATCACATACATCAATGGTGTATTGGTCAGCAATAAGACAAGATAGAAACCATACAGAACAATCAAAATTATCATGGTTTTCCTTAACCATTCCAAATCATATTCTTCCGGATCGGAAACATTCTCTGCTAAAAAAACATTGAAGTCTTTACTGTACCTTGCTATCAGATAAACGGGCAGAATCATATAAAACAAAGTCAGCAGAAAGACTGTCATACGAAGCAAAACATCCATATTCAAGTATTCGAAAACCTCCCTTATTGAATAGTAGGTATGAATTTCACCTCCCGACAAACGATAAGTCAGGTAAGCCAGTCCACCAAAAACAACCGGACTGATAAATAAGAAAAAACGTTTGCAGGTAAGAAACCCGGGCCGTAAGACCTCAATCACATAACAAGCAAGCGTTGCCGTTACCAAAGCACCCATAATCAATATATCCGGATGGAAAGCCTCTTTCGGTTTATGCAGGTAAAGATTCACAGACAACCTTATGGCAGCCAGAAAAGCCCACAAAAACATACCCCACCCTAATATCCTTTTCGCCCGGTTATCACCGGCCCGGAGCAATAGGGTAGCTCCGCCGAAGATACAGAATCCGATGATCTGTAAGCTTAATAAAAACTGAATTTTGTCCAACATAATATATCCCTCGTATCAAGTAAACAAATTGAAGCATTAAATAGTTGATCTGAACCATTAGTAGACAATTTGATGCCTGTAGATAATTTGCGCCTCGTGGTTTTATACGATTTCATCGTGGTTTTATACCGAATGCACCCTCTACCTCTCCAAACTGACTGATCTTTGTACCTGCAATCACTTCACAAAAATAATACAAAGAATGAATAAATTACTACTATTTATGATAACGGCGGTTAGTATTTTTAGTTGCACAAACGACTACGATCCGGGACTCATTGAAAATTTAGGCATGAAAGAGCAACCTTTAAGAATAATAACAAAGGTGCTGACAACAAAGTCTCCTAATTTTATGCAAGAATTTACAAGAGGATCGGTCATCGGGTTGCATGTCGTCTCGGAAAGTACCGGCAACATCTACGATAGTAATCCGGATTACAAAAACGTGCGGGCTGAAGCCTTTCTGGTAAACTACAAGCTGAACTGGCGCCAGTCACCCGATATTTATCTGAACGAGGAACCAGTCACCGTTTATGCCTATTACCCGTATCAGTCGCAGGTTAATTTCGACCCGGAGAATATCCCGGTCCGCATATCGCCAGACGCTTCCCTGACGAAAGATTACATGTACGGGATACAGGCCAGCGGGCAACGAGCGGTCAACCAGATTTCCCCAGTCGCGTTGCTTAACATGAATCATACGCTTTCGCTCCTGAGCTTCCAACTGCGAATAACACCGGAAGCAGAAGGCTGCTTCCTACTCCATGCGATACAGATCGGAAACAAAGCCGGCGGTACAGCTCTTTGCTTCAAGGGTAAGATGAACATTAAAACCGGAAATATCGGCGGATGTGCCGGAACAAATGCCTCTACCCGACTGAAACTGAATACTCCGCGCATGTTGAAAAAGATACCGGACGAGCCGCAACAACTAATGGTAATTCCCACATCGCGTATCAGAACAGACGGAGATGTGGAAGTGCTCTTCACCATCAACGAAACGACATTCAAATATAAAATTCCCGCCAATACGAAGTGGGAAAAAGGAAAAAGATATATCTACAACCTTCTTTTCAACGGTAAAGACATCACACTCGAAAATGTAAGTACCAGCGAATGGCTTCCTGTTGAAGGGAATATGAAAAATACTATTCTGTAATGTAAGTTTTATTTTATGTTCGGTTATGTCAGGTGTAACAGCCGAATATCGCCACTCAAAAGACATATGAAAGCGCCCCGCCCATTTTATCCCTTCTCAACTTATCGCCAACAACACACCTCTATTCAAATTTAACCAGGACGGGGCCGCTTTTCATCTCACTTCTCATTTACAAAAATATTTATGCATGATGAACTTGTAACTGAATGTATCATATCCCATGCACTCGTCAAGCTACGGAACCCCCAATATGTAACTGTTTGAGCACTCACATCTCCTGATACTAGTCTCTTAAATAAACAAGGGCAGTCCATACATTGTGAACTACCCTTGTTTCATTCTATAATCAATAATATTTTCAGGAAAATAATAATTTATCTCTCACTCCGGTCTCTGCCCTTAACGCTCACCAACTTAGGCCGGAGCAAGCCTGACGGTTAGATCTTGCCTGACGTTCCGGAAGAAGATATGCCGGTTACAGTGTTGCGATCCGATGTTTTAGAAGCGGAGGACGTTGTTTCAGAAGCTATATTTGTAGCAGTCGCAGCAGTTCCTTCTACCTGTTTGTCGACTTCCCAATGGAACGGTTCAAAGCTACTGTTCGGGTCAACCCAGGACGGTTTCTTGGAAGCATAAATAATGAATGGGGCAATGACTACAATCAGCGCACCGATGATGAGCACGGAGAACCATACAGTGTTGCTGCCTGTTGAAATCTGGCTGGGTGGGATAAAGCTCAATACGAATGCCAGCAATGACCCGCAGAAACCAAGACCACCGATGAGCCACATCAATCCGTTGCCATTCTTGCCGATACGGAACGGACGGTTCAGCTTCTTCATCTTATAACGCAGCACGATGGCTCCGGAGAACATCAGCATATACATGATAAGATAGAGGACTACGGTCAACTGTGACAGAATCTGGTAGAAACTCTGTACGGAAGGCATGACTACGAACAGAAGGCTCAGTACGGTTACTGCACCGCCTTGTACATAAAGGATGTTCTTCTGTACACCCAGTTTGTTTGTCTTCTGGAAGAACGGAGGCATGTAGCCTGCTTTTCCTACGGCAAAGATACCTTTGGACGGACCGGCAACCCATGTCAATACACCTGCCAGCACACCGAATGCAAGAGCAATAGCGATGATCGGTGATAACCAGGAAGCATGGATGTACTTGAAGTAATTGTCGAATCCCACTAATAAACTTTGCGTAAGATTGATGTCTTTCTCTGGGATAATAATACCCAACGCAAAAGTTCCTAGTACGAAGATTACAACGGTGATCAAGGCACCGATAAATACAGCTTTCGGATAGTTTTTAGATGGATTGTCAACGTCTTTCACGTGAATACCGCCCATTTCCATACCTGCGTAAAAAAGGAAGATACTTGCGGCTAAGACTAAGTTGTCGAATTTACTGAAGTCGGGGAAGAAGTTACTGTGGAAATCCATATTGGAATGCCCGCCAGTCGCTAGGTATACGATACCTAAAATGATGAGTAACGCCGCCGGGATGATAGTACCTACCATACCTCCAATTTTCGCTACTTTTCCAACCCAACTCAATCCCTTTAGTGAGATAAATGTAGCCAGCCAATAAATAATTAACACGATCGCTAATGTGTAGTATTTGTTATTCGCCAGCAGCATATCTTCGGGATGATCCATACCGATGAAGGCGATGGATACGGCTCCAAAAGTTAATACTGTCGGATACCAGATCGTACTTTCAATCCATTGTACCCAGATGGCAAGGAAGCCCAGTTTTTTTCCGTAGGCTTCGCCCACCCAGCGGAACACACCGCCTTGCTTGTCTTGAAACATGGCAGCCAGTTCCGCGGCGACAAGTGACGTCGGAATCAGAAAAACAATGGCTGCAAATAAGTAGTAGAAGGCCGAACTCATTCCGTACACGGCCTCGGCAGGAAGTCCACGTAGGGATACTACTGCCGTCACATTCATGATTGCCAGGGTAAATACACCCAGCTTCACTGTTTGTTTAATATTTGCCATAAGTTAAGGTTTTAGATGAAAAATATATTCAAAATCAGCGTCTATAACAACACTTGGGGAGAGTTGTTCCCAACGGATAAGTGAAAGTTCCGGTTTTAACTATTCAGGAAGCGTCGGCTTTGGGCGCGGGCTTCTGTGCAACTTTCTTGTAGAACTCTTCTTTTTCCTTATTGCGCCGTTCGACCAGGCTCGTTACATACACTGTAAAGATAGGGAACATCATCATGCCCAGCGCAGCCAGCAGTACGGACAGTACCCGTCCGGTGGGAGTGACTGCTATGATATTGGAACCCACCGTCGTCACATCCATAAATGCCCACCATAAGGCGTCTCCATATCCTTTAACTAAAGGATTGGGACCATGCTCCATGACATAAAAGGCCAGACTGGAAAAATAGACAGTGGCCAGCAACATGGTAAGGTAGGAAACGAACAGTCCCGATGCGCGGTTGTACGTCAGCCAACCCACCACGATAGCCATGGCGTAACCACCCCGCACCAATGGGATGAAACGCAGCATATAGGTTATCTCGGGTGAGAAAGTCCATCCCATATAGGCAATGATGTTTTGATAGGGTATAGCTACCAGCAGGAAAATGAAATGCGTGGCCACGTAGTGACCCTTCTTCTCTGCCAGGAACCATTCCAATACAAAATCTGCCAGGAACAGGGCGCATATCCACAACTGTACTTTCATGTAGACCGACTGTTCGTAAAAGGGGATCCCCTTGAACGTGTCGACAGAGATGCTGATAACTAAAAATAGCGACAGTATCAATATAATGACATGCAGTATGCCATAGATACCTTTTTCCCGCAATACAAATTCTGATAGAGCCATTTTCATGATGAAGTCCATTATAAAGTCATAAGTTATGAGTTATAAGTCATTTGCTGATTACGGTGCCTACCAACAAATAACTCATAACCTATAACTCATAACTAAAAAGAGAAACTTATTCTGTAATCGTTACGTTATCACCGTTGAATACACCCAGGCCGAGCTTGTTCATGATGAACTTGATTGCCGATTGGGCCTTTACGGAGTTTCCCGCTTCGTCTAGGGGAGGAGCGAAGGCCGATACTCCCATGACACCGGGCAATACGGCCATTACACCACC
>ENA-OPNJ01000645-OPNJ01000645.1-human-gut-metagenome-genome-assembly--contig:-NODE-645-length-15871-cov-8.481791_pt1 | contig 15871 bp, 9 predicted proteins | sample MGYA00241535_ERZ501767 | MGnify/ENA primary metagenome ERZ501767 (study PRJEB25962, sample SAMEA2042564) | human gut metagenome | biome: human gut; feature: human-associated habitat; material: faeces...
GCAAAGGTACGCGTATGCGCGATATATAACAAATCTAAATTACATAAACTCTATTTTAGTGATGGGCACGTCATGTCCCCCTTTCATCACCCTGTTGGCAATTCTTGCCGCATTGATAGAGGGGTGTGAAGTCGAGATAAAGAATAAACGGATAAAGAAGCCTTGCCGTTTGGCTTTAATGATGAATGCGACTTTATCTTCGGCAGACATTACGGTTTCAAACACAAAGCTTTTTCTTTCCGATAAACATGTTTCTCGTAGCTCGGCGCAATAATTAGCTGCTTTTAGTACAGCTTCCGGTGAGTTCCAGTCGCCATATTTATCTTTAGCCACTTCGTCCGGATTGATGTATAGCGTGCCTTCCGCCCATTCGTGATGCAGGAACTTTTGAGTGACGGATGTCTTGCCTGAGCCATTAGGTCCGGCTATTACAATCATTTCCGGTAAGCGTTTATTTGTGTCCATTCCGTATGTTTTCTATGTCTTTCGCCCATTTTGCTTGTTTTGTCAAAACGTTTTGCCGCATTTGTGTCCAATGCTCCTCCGTCGCCTTTTGGTTGCTTATTCTCGCTTCCTCGGCAACTTCCCTCATGATTTGTTCCAGCATTTCGTCCGTAGGCTCCTGCTCCGGACTGAAGCGGTATGCGTTTAATTCTTTCTCTGACATGATTGAGGTATTACGTTAGGGTGCAAATATAGTTATTTCTTTTGGCATATCGGCAAGTGTCTGCTATTTGTTATGCAAAATTCACTTGCATAGCCAGCTTCTTTTTACGTCCTCCGTCCCGAGGACGTATGTTTTTGGTATGGAGGACGCACATCCTTCGAACGGAGGATGTATATCCTTGGGACGGAGGACGTAAAAGGATGCAGGTTGATTCAAGAAAAGTATATGGGTGAAACGAGAAAGAATAGACTGATTACTTACAAATCGTAACTTAATGAGGCTTTATTTGGTATGAATCTATACTTTAAGGACGCTAAAAACAAAAAGAGACGCTTCCTCGCGAGGCGTCTCTTTCGGATTGTTGAGAGTTTATGAAAATATGTTTGTTTATGTGCTGCTTATTGTTGTACCGTAACGGTCATTTCCGGAACAAGGATAAAGTCTTTCTTGCCTTTATTCCACTTGTAGTATTCGATGGTTACGTTATCGCCAGCGTATGAATACTTGATACACATGTGGTTACGCCAGTCGTTGCGGGTTGCATCCCACTTCATCAATGTGCTTTCAATGACTTGTTTATTGTCATTGTACTTATAGTTATATTTTTCGTAATTGGTCAGGATGCCTTCGTTCATCTTGTAAACGGTTTCCGACATCTTAACGCCATCCACTTCTTCGGTGTTGTAAATCAGGTTCGCTTCCGGTGTGTTAGCGGAAATTGTAAGGTTTGCTACGAAAATGCAAGCTACAACAAAAATACTCTTCAATAAATTCATTGCTTTCATATCTTTAAGTTTTTAAGGGTTTACTATCTTTTTGTTTTTGATTACGCTGCAAAGGTAGTGAAACTTTTGATATGAACTAACATTTCGGCTAAAAATTTATTCGATTTTAGCAAAATGTTAGCAAATAAAGATATGTTAACTATTGCGAATCCTTAGTGCGCTTCCAGCCAATTTTGACCCCAACCGCAGTCGGCTTGCAAAGGAACTTTCATTTTGTAAGCACTCTCCATTTCGGTTATCACAATCTGTTGCACTTTTTCCTTTTCTTCGGGCAAGACGCTGAAGTTAAGTTCATCGTGCACCTGCAGAATCATCTTCGAGCGGATTCCCTCTTCGCGGAAACGGCGGTAGATGCGCGCCATTGCTACCTTGATGATGTCGGCGGCACTTCCTTGGATAGGGGCGTTGATGGCATTGCGCTCGGCATATCCCCGCACTACGGCGTTGCGTGAATTGATGTCGGGCAAATACCTGCGGCGGCGGAAGATGGTTTCGATGTAGCCTTTTTCGCGTGCCGACTGGATACTTTTGTCCATGTATTCCTTTACGTGCGGATAGTTTTCGAAATAGCCGTCTATCAGCTCCTTGGCTTCCTTACGGTCGATGTTGAGACGTTCGGCAAGCCCGAAGACGGAGATACCGTAGATGATGCCGAAATTGGCGGTCTTCGCCTTGCTGCGCTGCTCGCGGGTGACGTCTTCCAGCTTCTCTTTATATATCTTGGCGGCGGTGGCGGCATGGATGTCTTGATTGGCACGGAAGGCTTCTATCATGTGCGGGTCTCCGCTAAGGTGTGCCATGATGCGCAGTTCGATTTGGGAATAGTCCGCTGAAAAGAACTCACATCCTTCATCGGGGATGAATGCCTTGCGGATTTCCTTTCCGTCTTCGTTGCGCACGGGGATGTTCTGCAAGTTGGGGTTGCTGGAACTGAGGCGTCCGGTAGCGGTTACGGTCTGGTTGAACGATGTGTGGATGTGTCCGGTTTCGGGGTTAATGAGCTGGGGCAGGGCATCGATGTAGGTGCCGAGAAGCTTCTTCAATCCGCGGTGTTCCAGAATCTTTGCTACGATTTCGTGTTTTCCCTTCAGGCTCTCCAGCACTTCTTCGGAGGTGACATATTGCCCCGTCTTGGTCTTCTTGGGCTTGTCTGTGATTTTCAGGCGGTCGAACAACACTTCGCCCACTTGCTTGGGAGAGGCGATGTTGAATTCTACCCCAGCCAAACGGTGCACTTCTTCTTCTATCTGGTTCATGCGGGCGGTGAAGTGGCGTGAGGTTTCCTTCAGAGCTTCGGTATCGATGCGCACACCGTTGCGTTCCATATAGGCAAGTACGGGCACGAGCGGCATTTCGATGTCGCGGAAGAGGGCTTCGGCATCGTTTTGCTTCAATTCCTTTTCCAGCACGTTTTTTAGTTTCAGTGTGACATCGGCGTCTTCGCACGCGTACCTATATATATTGATAGGGTCAAGGTCGCGCATATTCTTCTGGTTCTTTCCTTTCGGTCCGATGAGTTCTTCTATTTTGATGGTTTCGTAGTGCAGGTAGATTTCGGCAAGGTAGTCCATTCCGTGATGCAGTTCGGGTTGGAGCACATAGTGGGCTATCATTGTGTCGAACATGGGTCCTTGTATCTCCACACCGTAGTTTGCCAATACCAGCATATCGTATTTGATGTTCTGTCCCACTTTTAAAGTCTGCGGGTTTTCGAATACCGGTTTGAATTTGTCCACGATGCGTTGCGCTTCGGTGCGGTCGGCAGGGACAGGAACATAGAATGCCTGGTTTTCGGCATACGCGAAGCTCATTCCCACCAGTTCGGCACGTATCGGGTCGGTTCCGGTGGTCTCTGTATCCAGACTGAGAATGGGCTGTGTAAGGATATTTTGTAATAATTGGTCTTCTTTTTCTTCTGTATCAATCAGTTGGTAGTCGAAAACAAGGTCGTCAAGCTTCGTGAGATTTGAATTTTCGGAAGCTTCCGTACTCTCGGGCGTAAAAAATCCAAAGAGATCGCCTTGGACAGAAGGGGAGGAAGCGACCATTTTCTTGTCAGTTCCCAATACACGCTCTAAAAGGCTTCGGAATTCTAAGTCTTCGAATATCCGCTTGAGTTCATCCTTGTCCGGTTCTTCACGTTTCAGCCCGTCCATGTCGAGAACGATGGGTACGTCGGTCTTGATGGTGGCAAGAAATTTGGAGAACAGGATTTGTTCGCGGTTGGTTTCCACTTTCGTCTTGATGGCTCCTTTCAGTTCGCCGGTATGGTCGAGCAGGTTCTCGATGCTTCCGAACTGGGCAATCAGCTTTTGTGCGGTTTTTTCCCCTACGCCCGGACAACCGGGGATGTTGTCGGCGGTATCGCCCATTAGTCCCAACATGTCGATGACCTGTGCAGGAGACTGTATGTCGAATTTGGCTTTGACTTCCTCGACTCCCATTACTTCAAACTCCTTGTCGCCGTATTTGGGACGGTACATGAAGACGTTGTCCGATACCAACTGCCCGTAGTCTTTATCGGGCGTCATCATGTAAGTGGTGATGCCTTGCCGTCCGGCTTCGGTGGCAAGGGTTCCGATGACGTCATCGGCTTCGTATCCGCTTACCTCAAGAATGGGGATGCGGTAGGCACGGATGATGTCTTTTATGATAGGTACGGAAAGCCGGATTACTTCCGGCGTTTCCTCACGCTGGGCTTTGTATTGTTGGTAAGCCTCGTGCCGGAAGGTGGGACCGGCAGGATCGAACGCGATGCCGATGTGTGTGGGTTGTTCTTTTTTCAATACATCTTCCAGTGTATTGACGAAGCCCATGATGGCGGAAGTATTGAATCCCTTCGAGTTGATACGGGGATTTTTGATGAAAGCATAGTATGCCCGGTAAATCAAAGCGTATGCGTCCAGTAGAAAAAGTTTCTCCATTCGTGTAAAATATTTAATGTTTTGAACGTAAAAGTACAAAAAAACACCGTATTTCGATGTTTTATTATTATTTTTGTGCCCAAATAAATCTCTAATGGACAAGATAGGACTAATCAGGAAACCGATAGAAAGGGAACTGAGCGAATTTAGGATGCTTTTCGATACCGCTTTGACCAGTACCGCTCCGATACTGGGCGATGTGCTGGGCTATATCCGGAAGCGTAACGGGAAGATGATGCGCCCCATGCTGGTATTGTTGATGGCGAAACTTTATGGCGAAATCAATTCCGCCACGTTGCATTCGGCTTTGTCGTTGGAATTGCTTCATACGGCAAGTCTGGTTCACGACGATGTGGTTGACAAGAGCGACAAGCGGCGCGGACAAGCGTCGGTCAATGCGCTGTATGATAACCGTGTCTCGGTATTGGTGGGCGATTATATGCTTGCTACGAGCCTCCGTCATGCCGCTTATACAAAAGAAATCGAACTGGTGGACCTGGTGGCCCGCTTGGGACAGAACTTATCTGAAGGTGAAATTGTGCAATTGGCAAATACCAGCAATACTTATTTTTCCGAAGAGATTTATTTCGATGTCATCCGTAAGAAGACGGCAGCCCTTTTTACGGCAAGTGCTGAGAGTGGTGCGCTTTCTGTCAAGGCTTCGGCGGATGATGTGGACAAGGCCGCATTGTTCGGTGAAATGATAGGTATCGCTTTCCAGATTAAAGATGATATTTTCGATTATTTCGAGAACGAGGAGCTGGGAAAGCCTACGGGCAATGATATGCTGGAAGGCAAACTGACCCTGCCTGCCTTGTATGTACTCAATCATCAGGCGGATGAAGCGACGCGAGAACTGGCCCTGCGCATCCGTTCGCTGAAAGCCTCACAGGAGGAAATTGCTTCTTTCGTGTCTTACGTGAAGCGTGAGGGAGGCATCGAGTATGCCGACAAGGTGATGCACGATTACCGTGACAAGGCACTTGGCTTGCTTCCTGCCCAGACGGACGAGTCGCTCCGTGCGGCACTCACCGCTTATGTAGATTATGTGGTGGACCGGACGAAATAAAAAACTGAGAAACTGTTTTGAATTTCTACCAAAAGTTTTTTTCGTCTTGATGTATTCATTTTCGTGTGTGCTTTGGGCGATAAATTCAAAACAGTTTCTGAATGAATGTCCTCAAAATGCCAGTCGAAATGAAGCTTATCCGGTGGCTGATGGATATGGCTGCATTGGGCATTGCAACTAGCTTCATAGGCTTATGAAACTAGTTGCGTTTCGGACGGCCTCTCGTGCGGAGGGAACCGTGCGGTAATAAAAATGTATTCTTGGCAGGGCACAATCGTATCTAAGAGTACAAGTGTGTGGAATATCTATCTGATTCTGCTCTTTTTAAATTAATTTTTCCACACAAATAACCAACTATTTCACCTTCTTTCATAATATTTGCTATAATTTTGTTACCCAAATGTGAAACGAAGTTAAGCCTACTATTATGAAAGGCACATGCGGACAGATAAAAGGGGGAGAATGCACTTTCTTCCAAGAAATTTTCTCTTCGTGTCCTTTCAGAGTAGACGCAAGGACTGGATTTATTTTTAATACTCAACTTAATATTTAGTTTATGGATTTAGCAAATTTAGTTCGTAGGGCAGGAGCTACGCTATTGCTGGCTATGCTGTGTCTCGTTACGTTTGCTCAGGGAAAGACGGTGACCGGTACGGTTGTAGACGGCACGGGTGAGCCGCTGATTGGAGTAAGCGTATTAGTGAAAGGTACTACTGCGGGAGCGATTACCGATTTCGACGGTAAGTTTTCTATTCCGAACGTGAAAGCAGGAAGTACGCTGGTGGTGTCGTATATCGGGTATGCTACTCAGGAAATCAAGGTGGATGACCAAACTACATTTAACATTACATTGGCAGACGATGCCCAGCTGCTGGACGAAGTGGTGGTAATCGGATACGGAACAATGTCAAAGAGGGACTTGACCGGTTCAATCGCTTCGGTTGACGCGGAACAATTGGCAGCCGTACCTGTAAACAATGTGTCGGAAGCATTGACTGGTAAGATGCCGGGTGTATCTATCACAACCACGGAAGGATCTCCCGATGCTGAAGTGAAAATCCGTGTGCGTGGAGGTGGTTCTTTGTCGCAGGATAACTCTCCTTTATATATTGTGGACGGATTTCCGGTAAGCAGTATCAGTGATATCGCTTCGGCAGATATCGAAAGCATCGATGTGTTAAAGGACGCTTCTTCTACCGCTATTTACGGTGCTAAAGGAGCCAATGGTGTTATTATCATTACTACGAAGTCCGGACACGAAGGGAAGCCGCAAGTCAATTTCGGTGCATCTTTCGGTATACGCAAGCGGGTAGGCGAAGTAGGTGTGTTAAGCCCGTATGAGTATGTGATGTACCAGCAGGAACTGAACCAGGACGGAACGAATTACGGTTTGTATCAGGATTTGGACATCTGGAAATCGGTAGAAGGGACTAACTATCAGGAAGAGCTTTTCGGACGTACGGGTAACCAGCAACAATACAACGTGAGTGTAAACGGTGGTACGAAAGAAACCAAATATGCGGTCAGCTATTCACGCAATGACGAAAAGAGCGTCATGATCGGGTCGGGCTATGCACGTAACAATATTACCGTAAAGTTGCAGACCAAGTTGAACAAGTGGTTGACGCTTGACTTGAACGACCGTTTCTCGTATACGGAAATTGACGGTTTGAGTGGTGGTGCTGATACACAGGAGAGCAGTAAGGCATATTCAATCGTGGCGCGCAGTATCATCTATCGTCCGATAACCCGTCTTTCGGAAGATTTTGTGGACGAGGATACCGGTAATACGGATTTTACTCCGTTGGAACGTATTAACGCGACTTATAAGAAGCAGACCCGTCTGCAGAACAATGCCAATGCCAGCCTGACATGGGAGCCGATAGAAGGCTTGAAATTCCGTTCGGAATACGGATACGGATGGCGTTATAATAACACGGACCAGGTGTGGGAGGCCAAAGCTACCGCCAATTCGAAGTTCGGTTATTCCGGTCAGCCTCAGGCATATCTGACCAAGCGTGTCCAAAAGGAATGGCGTTTGGCGAATACGGTGACATACGACCATAAGAACCTGTTGGCAAAACAAGATAAGTTTAACGTAATGATTGGTCAGGAAATGACCAGTTCATGGTATGATGATACCAATATGACTTCGGTAGGCTTCCCGACCGACAATACGGTAGACCAGGTGCTTGCCTCTATGGGTAACGGAACGGCATTGCCCACTGAAACTTATATTGGTATCAAAGATAATACTTCTTCTTTCTTCGGACGTATCAACTATTCATTGCTTGACCGTTATTTGCTGACCGCTACGGTCCGTGCCGATGGTTCCAGCAAATTCACCGACGGCAACCGTTGGGGCGTATTCCCCTCTGTAGCTTTAGCATGGCGTATCAGCGAAGAATCATTCATGAAAAAAGCGAGCGACTGGCTTTCCAACCTGAAACTCCGTCTTTCGTTCGGTACAGCAGGTAACAACCGCATTGATGCCAAATACATGTATACGACTTATTCGCTGGGTAGCACGAGCGACCGTACCATTTATTTCGGTGAATCGGCAGCTTCGATGTTGCAACGCGGTGACATGCTTTCTAATCCTGACTTGAAATGGGAAACTACCATAACCCGCAACATCGGTATTGACTTCGGTTTCTTCAATAGCCGCATAACCGGTAGCATCGATGCTTATTGGAATACGACAAAAGACTTGCTGATGCGCCAGACGCTTCCGGGTGCTTCCGGATACAGTTATCAGTATCAGAATGTAGGGCAGACTTCTAACAGGGGTATCGAGTTTATGACGGACATTGTGATTGCCGATAAAAACGACTGGGGATTGAACTTCAGCTTCAACATTGCATACAACCGTGGCAAGATTGACAAGTATCCTGGCGGGGCTACTTGGGAAAGCAGCCGTTGGTCTGGTTCGGGTGTTATCAGTCAGGAAGAATTCTATCTGGAAGAAGGCGGACGGCTGGGTGAAGTATACGGCTATATTTACGATGGTGTGTATACAACCGATGATTTGCAATGGAACGGCACGGGATGGGCAATCCGTACAGACGCGGAAGGAAAACCAGTGACTCATGGATTAGGTACTGTAACAGGTTCATTGGAACCGGGTTCGATGAAGCTGAAAGACGTGAATAACGACGGTGTTATCGATGCCAATGATAAAGTCCGTTTGGGCAATACCATTCAGCCCGTGATTGGTGGTTTCGGACTGAACGGCCGTTTCCTGAAGAACTTTGACTTTACGGTATTCTTTAATTATCAATTGGGAGGTCAAATCATCAACGGAACAAAAGCCGCTTCAAGTTATTATGAAGGCTCACGCCAACAGTATAATGTGAACAATAACTTTACAATGGCCAACCGTTGGTCGCGCGTAGACCCCGTTACAGGCGAAAATATGATGAACCGTAATTTTGCCAATGACTACATTGCCGCTCATGGCGAACAGGCTTATTATGACTATATCAATGGCGTGAACAGCGGAAAATCTATTTATAACCCGGCTACCGTAACCGGACGTCCTCTTACCAGCTGGGATGTGGAAGATGCATCTTTCTTGCGCTTGCAGACCGTTTCTCTTGGTTATACCTTGCCGAAAGCATGGAGTCAGAAGATGCTGATGCAAAATGTACGCATCTATGCTACAGGATATAACTTGTTCTGCTTTACAGGCTATTCGGGAGTAGACCCTGAAGTGGATTGCTGTACCAGCACTCCGATGACTCCGGGTGTGGATTATGCGGCTTATCCCAAGAGCTTCTCTATTGTTGGAGGTATCAACGTTACATTCTAAAAACCTGAAAAAAGGATTGAAATATGAAAAATATATATAAGACATGGGCACTGGCAGGCTTGGCCTTTGCCACAACATTGACATCTTGCTCCGACTTCTTGGACCAGACGTCTCCTTCTGAAATGTTTCCCGAAACGGTATACAATACGGAAGGATATACCCAACAAGCTTTGAACAAAGTATATGCCGGACTTGTGTTAGACCACACTTACGGATGCCGTATTCCGTTGAACTTTTCTACCAACAGCGACATTGAACTGGTAGATGCCTTGACGCAAGAAACTACTACGGCAGATTCCGAACGCGGTCTTTGCAGCTACAATGCTCCCAATTGGAACCGCTTGGCAAATAACTGGAGCGAAATGTTCGAGATTATCGAGAATGCCAATTTGGTTATCGAGGGCATACGCGGTTCCGAAATCCGTGAAAATGAAAACATGCGCTACTATTTGGGTGAAGCGCTTACCTTGCGTGCCATGGTGTATTTCGACTTAATCAAGCATTACGGTGATGTGCCCATGAAGATGGAATCCACCAAGAGTGACGGTTCCAATCTTTATTTGGAAAAGACAGACCGTGATGTCATCATGGATTCTTTGCTGGTGGATTTGCAGGAAGCTGCCGAATTGTTGCCGTGGGTAGGAGAGGCAGGTTATACTTCTGAGCATTGTACCAAAGGTTTCGCATACGGACTGGCTGCCCGCATCGCATTGGCTGAAGCCGGTTATGCCATCCGTGAGACACCCAAAGAAGGTTATGTAAACCTGAGCGAGAAGCGTGAAGGCCAGTTGGGATACAGTGACCCTACTTATCCGACAATGCGCCCGGGTGATGAGAAACGCCGCGAACTGTATGAACTTGCCTTGAATTGCTTGGATGCCATCATCACCAGTGGCAGACACCAGTTGAATCCCAGTTATGAAGATGAATGGTATCGTATCAACCAGTTGACACTGGACCAGACGTATTACGAGAACATCTTCGAAGTGGCACACGGATTGAATTATTCAGGTGAGATGGGGTATACGGCAGGTGTGCGTATCAATACGGCGGGTAGCCCGTTTGGCTTCAGCAATTCATCAGGAAAAGTGAAGCTGACTGCTCCTTTCTTTATGTCGTTCGATCCGGAAGATGTGCGCCGTGACATAACTTGTGCACCGTACGAATTGCGTGATGTGACTGCTACGCAGACCTTTACGAATGCTCCTTTCGGCATTTATGTGGCAAAATGGGATGTACGTAAGATGACGGAAGAGTGGCGTGCCCAAAATGCTGCTGTAAGTACAAAGACCGGTTATGGCATCAACTGGGTAGTGATGCGTTATTCTGACGTATTGCTGATGTATGCCGAAGTGGTAAACGAACTTTACGGGCCTAACGGTAGCGGGACATGTGGTAAGTCGGCTATGGAAGCTCTGGCGGAAGTGCGCAGCCGTGCCTTTAACGGGAATGCCGAAAAGGTTTCACAATACGTAGCCCAGGCAGCCGGAAGTAAGGAGTCGTTCTTCGACGCTATCGTGGATGAACGTGCTTGGGAGTTGGCAGGTGAAGCTGTACGTAAGTACGACCTTATCCGCTGGGGATTGCTGATAGATAAGACCGTGGAAATGCTTGATTCTTACAAACACGCCATTGAAAATGATGAGTATGTGGCAGACCTGTATTATAAGGAAAGTGCAGGTGCCGACCCTTGGTATCTGGTAGACTATTCCAGTGTATGCTGGTACGAAGAACCGGAAAGTACCAACGATTATAAGAGCGTCAGCTTCTGGGGCAATGTGAAGAAAGACGGGGTGATTCCTGATGACAACAGCACGTACGATGCGCTCAATTACATCAGCAGCGGCCTTATCAGCTACGATAAATATGCTGGTTTCCAAGGTGCTGCCGGACCGGTGGTTAACCGTCACGTGTGGCCTATTCATACCACGACTATCAACGATTCTAACGGGCACTTGAAGAACTCTTACGGATTTAATTAATCTCCAATTTTAAAATGATATGAATATGAAAACCAACTATAAATATCTATTCATGGCAGGTCTTCTTTCTGCAGGAATGACCGCCTGCGTGGATGACAATGACTGGGGCACCGACAGCAGCTATAACCGTCTGTTCGGGGCACAGGACATACAGGTTTCGGCTATGGCAACTACAGCCGAAGTAACTTTCGACCGTCTTTCAAGCGTGGATTATTACATCCTGGAACTGAGTACAGACAGTCTTTATCAAGAAGACTATCATCAAGGTTCCCGGATTGATACGGTACGCGAATCGCCTTACATCCTGGAAGGGCTGACCGGTGAAACTACTTATTTTCTCCGTATGAAAGCTTTCTCGAATAATGGTACGTCTCCTTCATTGTGGAGTTATTTTGAAGATGGGGACCGCCGTTCGTTTGAAACCGATGGTGAACAGATTTTCAATTCTGTGGCATCGGCAGACTTGACCGAAAGCACGGTACGCCTGACTTGGCTGGCTGATGCCGAGGTTACACATATTGACGTGTACGCTTCTGAAGAGGCTTTCGATGCCGGTGAACCGGCTCTTCAAACCTATCAGATAACAGCAGACGACCGCGCGGCAAGCGCATGCACCATCAGCGGGCTGGAATCGCAGACCGAATATTGGTTTGTTATCTATAATGGAACGACGAAGCGTGGCGAAATCGGTGCTACCACTACACCGCCGATGCCTGACGCTGACTTGAAGATCTCGCTGGAAGAAGGCGTTACGCTGATTGACCAAGTGCTGATTGACGACCTCGCCGCACAGGCGCAAGCCGCTGCCGGAGGCGCATCAAGCTACAGCCTGACGCTGGGTATTCCGGGCGGTGCTGCGATGGAGGTACATGGAGTAGATGAGGAGACAGGCGAAGCGACTGGACTGGCAATACCTGAAGGCATGTCTGTTACGTTCTTTGCATTACCGGGCGAACGTCCTGTGCTGAGTTTCCAGAAGTCGCTTGAAATCGGAGGCACGCACGGATATATCCGTTTCGAAGGAGTGACGATTGTAGACGACGGCTGCCAGTATCTGGTAAATGAAAGCAACGGTGCCGCTATCGGCGACTTTACGCTGACTAACTGTATGATAGATAACATGAACAGAAGCATCGTACGTCTGCAGGCTTCGGATGCTGTGACTTTCAACGCTATCACGATTGACAATTGTGTGGTTACCAACATCGGTTCAGGTGGCTATGCCGTGTTCCGTGTGGACAACGCAGCGTATACCATTGGCGCTATCAACGTAACAAATTCTACGTTTAGCAATGTAGGGCATAACTTTATCCAGGCAGGCAAATGTGCCTTGTCAGAAGTGAATTTCAACGGAGTGACCTTCTATAATGCACCGAACAACGCCAGCCGTTACTTGGTAGATGCGAATGGAAACAGCACGAATGTCAACGTAGAAAATACTCTCTTCGGTCTGACTCCGGGACGAGGCATCCGTACCGATGGCACGGTTACGGTTGTCAACTCTTTCAAGACTACCGATGGCGTGTTCAGCAGCAATGACTTCGATGTAGATGTGACTTCGCCTGAAGCGACTTCTGTGGAAGTGTTTACCGATCCGGAAAACGGCGACTTCACGCTCTTGCTGGATGATTTGAACGGCATCGGCGACCCGCGTTGGTTTACCGAGTAAAAAGGACAAACAGCCGTAGGCTGAATTTTGATATGTTTTTTCAATAAAAAGAGGCGGTACATCATGCACCGCCTCTTTTTGGCTTCTTATACAGATGCCCGTATTGGCCGATACAAGCGTTTACATTTGCTGATGTAAGCGTTTGTGATTGCCAATACGGGCATTCGTGTTTTCGGAAACTTTAGGTATAACTTGACGGTGCTTACGGCATCACCTTCACTCCCGTGGCATTGACCGTTTTCACATTGTCTGCCGCATGGTCAGGGCGGGGAGTGCCCCATGCTACGTTGCACGACTGCAGCCGGATGTCCGAAGCCGTGTCGATGTAGAAGCCGTACGTGTTGCCACGCACGAAGCCCTCGCCGTCGCACGGACGCTTGTCGTAGATACCACCCTCGTAAGCGGTCTTTTTTTGCAGCGAGAGCGACACTTGGTCGAAGTAGATGTGGTTTACCTTTTCGGGTGTGTCGCCGCCTACAAATGCCCCGTTTTCGCTCGTACAGCGGATATTATGGAAGTAGATGTGGCTCACCTCGCCGCATGCGCCTTTCGTCGCTCCTTTCGGGAAACGCCAGCCGGCATCCTTGTGGTTGCCTACGGCGCGGGGGTAGGAGGTGACGTAAATGGCTTCAGCCTTTCCCCACCACACGTCGGAGAAGAAGCGGCAATCTACTATCATGTTCGAGAACGTCACGTCGGTCACCGTACCCTCGTCGCGGTTCTGGATGCCGATGCCCCGGTTGCTGTCTTTGATGATGCAGTTGGTGGAGAGCAAACGGTTGATGCTGTCCATATTTTCCGAACCTATCTTGATGGCACATGAGCGTGAAGTCATCGTACAATTGCTCACTACAACGTCCTCACAACTTCCGTATTGCTCAAACTCGCGACGGTTCTTCAGGCAGATGCAGTCATCACCCGACTCAATGAAGCAGTTCGAGATACGTACGTCTTTCGAGTGGTCTACATCGATACCGTCGCCATTGCGTATTTTCAGGTTGTTCAGGATGCTGATGCCGTCAATCGAAGCGTCACGGCAGCCGATGAGATGTACGGTCCAATAAGCACTGTTACGGATGGTGATGTCGCGGATAACCAGCTTTTCGATGTTGGTCAGCGTCAGAACGTGCGGACGTGGGTCGAAATCGGTCACAGGTTTCAACTCGTACGAGTCTTCCAATTCCTTGCCCATAAACGCCACACCATTGCCATCAATGGTTCCCGTTCCGGTGATGGACACGTTTTTCAGTCCTTTGCCGCTAATCCACATCATCCCTTCGCCCCGGTTTTCGCCGAATGCGCTTTCGGTGTAGGCGCTCTCGTCAGGGTTCGCCAGCAGGCACGAATTGGGTTCAAGATGCAGGTCGACATACGAGGCGAGCCGGAAGGGGCTGCACAAGAAGGTATGTCCGGCAGGGACGAGCACCGTGCCGCCTCCTGCCTTCGAGCAGGCGTCAATGGCGCGTTGCAGGGCTGGGGCATCGTCGGTGGTGCCATCGCCCGTGGCTCCGTAGTCCAGGATATTGTACACATTGGTTTGCTTCGTCTGGCACGAACCGAGGAGGCAGATGCCCAGCACGAAAAGCAGCAGTCGGTTTGTCTTAAAGATTCCAGTCATATCAAAATTGGTTTTTAGGTGAATAATTCGGTTATAAGTAGATGTTGAGAATTAGTTTATATAATGTGTCAGCTCAGAAACGCAGATTAACGCAGATTAGCGCGGATTCTTTTGATTTACTATTTTTCGATTTATGAAGTACGATTTAATGCTCGAATAGTAAATTGTCAAATCGTAAATTAAAGTAATCTGCGCTAATCTGCGAAAATCTGTGTTTCTGATAATATCATTTTATTTTTTATTTTGCATACTTACTTAAATCACTATAGAAATGCGCGCCGGACCCTCGCCGGAGACCTTCGGGGTGTCGGAAAATGCGCGGCGACCCCTCGCCTCGCATTTTCTACCTCTCAGAAGGCTCTTGGCGGACAGTCTTCCGGCTTGTTTCCCCAGCCGGGAACAGGCTCCGGACCCATTTCGAACTCCATGGTGCCGCCCCGAAGGATGTCTTCGTGGGTGATGTAGTTCTTGGTATAAGGCTTGCCGTCGAGGGTGACGCGTTGGATGTAGATGTTCTCAGCAGAGGCTTCGGGTGCCAGGAGGCGGAATGTGTTTCCGTTTTCCAACGTCAGCACGGCTTCCTGGAATGAAGGACTTGCCAGAGCATAGTAGGGCGTACCGGGGCAGACGGGATAGAAGCCGAGGGCGGCGAAGACGTACCATGCCGACATCTGCCCGGCATCGTCGTTGCCCGAAAGGCCGCCGGGCGCGTCGAGGTATTCGGTCTGTAGGATGTGGCGCACGGCGCGTTGCGTCTTCCACGGCTGGCGGGCGTAGTTGAACATGAACGCCACTTGGTGGCAAGGCTCGTTGCCGTGCCAGTAACGCCCTTGGCTGAACATCGAGTCGAGCTTCGCCACGTATGCTTCCTCGCCTCCCATGCATTCCATGAGGCCGTAGGGGTCGTGAGGCACGTACCACGTGTAGTGGCAGGGCGCGCCTTCGGTGATGAACGGGGCGAAACGGAAAGCGTTGTCCTCGGCGAGGAAAGTGCCGTCGGCGTGCCGCCCCTGCGCGTATCCGGTGCGGGGGTCGATGACGTTGCGGTAGTTCTGCGCACGGCGCATCAGGGTCTCATAATCCTTTGTCTTTCCCAGGCGTTCCGCCACTTGCGCCAGCACGAAATCATCGTAGGCGTACTCCAGCGTGCGCGACACCTGTTCGCGTTTGTGGAAAGCATCGGGTACACTGTCTTCCAGCGGGATGTAGCCATACCGGAGGTATGAAGGCAAGGCTCGTCTGCCCATGCCATTGATGTATTCTTCGTGCGTAGAGGGGCTTTCGAAGGCATTGCGGCGCATTCCCTCGTATGCCTTACGGATATCGAATCCGCCGATGGCCTTCAC
>ENA-OPNJ01000654-OPNJ01000654.1-human-gut-metagenome-genome-assembly--contig:-NODE-654-length-15743-cov-6.586627_pt1 | contig 15743 bp, 13 predicted proteins | sample MGYA00241535_ERZ501767 | MGnify/ENA primary metagenome ERZ501767 (study PRJEB25962, sample SAMEA2042564) | human gut metagenome | biome: human gut; feature: human-associated habitat; material: faeces...
TCGCATACGCCCGTATGCGTCCACTAATCTGCGTAGATGTATTCAGGGCGTATGCGATACGCCCCTACAAGATTCATCACACACTGTGTGGCGAATTGGGAAGGGCAAGTAAAGCAAGGGCAGGCACCCCCTGACCATACAGGTTGTTTTTGTGAAATGAGGAATATAAAAAGCAAGACTTATGAGAAAATTAGTTTGTGTCGGTATGCTATGTGCATTGTTATCTGCATGTACATCTCCGTTCGAGAAGCAGGTGAAGGCTGATTTCGAAGCGAAAAAGGCTTTGTTCTCACAAGGGGATTTCTTCGGTGTGTTCGATGATGAAGGATTGACAGCTGAAGAACGGGATGCCCTGATGTTCTTTTATGCGTATATGCCGGTGGGCGATATTACGGATTATTCGGGCAACTTTTATCTGGAAAACATCCGGAGCTCGTTTGCCACGCGCGAAGAGACGGAGTGGGGGAAGAAGATTCCCGATGATGTGTTCCGGCATTTTGTCCTTCCGGTGCGGGTGAATAACGAGGCGCTCGACCGCTCGCGGATGGTATTCCACGATGAACTGATGCCCCGCCTGAAGGGATTGGCGATGTATGACGCCGTGCTTGAGGTAAACCATTGGTGCCACGAGAAGGCGAATTACCAGCCTTCGGACGCGCGTACCAGTTCGCCCCTTGCCACGGTGCGGACGGCTTACGGGCGTTGTGGGGAAGAGTCTACTTTCCTTGTGGCTGCGCTCCGCTCGGTGGGCATTCCGGCACGGCAGGTCTATACGCCCCGCTGGGCACATACCGACGACAATCATGCGTGGGTAGAGGCTTGGGTAGACGGGAAATGGTATTTCCTGGGAGCGTGCGAGCCTGAGCCGGTGCTTAATTTGGGCTGGTTCAACGAGCCGGCAAGCCGCGGCATGCTGATGCATACCAAGGTGTTCGGCTATTACGAGGGACCGGAAGAGGTGATGCGCACCACCGCCAATTATACCGAAATAAATGTGATAGGAAACTATGCGCAGAACGCACCGGTAACAGTACTCGTAACGGATATCGACGGGAAGCCCGTCGGAGATGCTTGCGTGCGCTTTGGCATCTATAACTATGCGGAGTTTTATCCGGTTTCATCCCAGAAGACAGGTGCGGACGGACGGGCAAGCCTTTCCGCCGGACTGGGAGATATGGTGGTGCTGGCGGTGAAAGGCCGTGCGTTCGGAATACAGAAAGTGTCTTTCGGAAAAGACAAGGAAGTAAAACTCCGGCTCGAACATCAGGTAGGCGACACGCTTTCGTTCTCGCTTGACATCGTTCCTCCCGCAGGTGACCCGACACTTCCGGAAGTCACGCCGGAGCAACGCGCTGAGAACGATATCCGTTTCAACCGGGAAGACTCCATCCGCCATGCGTATATCGCTTCCTTCCCCAGTGCGGACGCGATTCGTGCCTTTGCCTCGGAAACGGGATATGAAGCAGAAGCGGTTGCACCCTATATCGTGGCTTCGCGCGGAAACGCTTCGGAGATAGAGGCTTTCTTGAAAGAAGCGGCAGGACGGGAGATGCGGAGTCGTGCGCTGGATTTGCTGGGCACACTTGCCGAGAAAGACTTGCGCGATGCGGAGGCAAGCGTGCTGGACGACCATCTGTATCATACGGATTCGCTGGCGGATGTGGCTACGGTCTTGGCTCCGCGCATCGGATACGAAATGCTGACTCCTTACCGTTCGTTCTTCCAGCGTGAGATACCCGAAACGGATGCCGCCCGTTTCCGCGCGAGGCCTTTGGAACTGGTGGAATGGTGCAAGGATAGCCTGACGCTCCGGGATGACTTGTGCACGGTGGGTACGGTGATTTCTCCCGAAGGGGTATGGAAAAGCCGTATGGCTGACCGGACTTCGCGGAACACGTTCTTTGTAGCGGTGGCACGTTCGCTCGGCATTCCCGCATGGATAGACCGTGTGACGGGATATGTATTATATAAGGAGAACGGCAAGGACGTAGCGGTAGATTTCGAAAGCGGACGTTCGGAACAAGTGGCGGAAGGCACGCTGAAGCTGGACTATACGCCGATACCCCGTCTGGGCGACCCGTCGTATGCACGCCATTTCTCCTTGTCCCGTTTCGATGGAGAAGGTTTTGCCTTGCAGGTTTATCCCGATTTCGAGCCTTGGAGCAAGTTGTTCAAAGAACCGGTCCCGATTCCGGCAGGCTATTATATGCTGGTATCCGGCACCCGTCTGGCTAAGGGAGGCGTGCTGGCGCAAGTGTCTTTCTTTGGCGTGGAGCAGGATAAGGAAACCGATGCAGGACTGGTGATGCGTGAGAGTGAGGAGGCGGTCAGTGTGATAGGCAGCTTCAATTCGGAATCCAAGTTCCAGACTCCGGAAGGCGGGGAGACTTCGGTTTTGCTCACCACGGGCAGGGGCTATTTCATTGTGGGCATTTTAGGCGTGGGTGATGAGCCTACCAACCATGCCTTGAAGGACATCGCCGCCAAAGCCTCGGAATTGGAGAAATGGGGACGGAAGATTGTGTTGCTTTTCCCCTCACGTGCCGCATACGAGAAATATCAGTCGGCTCCGATAGAAGGCTTGCCTTCGACCGTAGTTTTCGGTATTGATGCTGACGGAAGCATAGAGGCCGCTATCCGGCAGGAGATGAAGCTTCAGGCTGGCACCCGTCTTCCGGTTTTCATCGTAGCCGATACGTTCAACCGTGTGGTATTCGAGTCGCATGGCTATACCATCGGCATGGGCGACCAGTTATTGCATACGGTTCATGGGTTGTAAAAGATTGGTTTTCACCACAGATTAATCAATTTACGATTTGATAATTTACTATTTATACGAATCAGGAGTTAAACGTAGTTAAGTTGCACAGGAGTTATCACTTCATTCAGAAGTTAAAGTCCAATAGCCCTGTCTCTCTGAAAACAGTGCAAGGGGTATTGGCATCTAACTCCCAGCCCGCCCAGCGGAAGATAACTTCCTATAACTCCCTTTTAACTCCTGATTGGCATTATTTACTATTTTGATATATTCTGCAATTAGCCAATGTAGGGGTGGGGTTCGCCCGCTCGTATGCGTCCACGTGGATGTTTTCGGGCAGGCAAACCCTGCCCTACAAGTTAATTGGCAAGATGCGGGATTCATTAAAAAGAAGCATAATGAAAAACGAATTTTTGCTTTCACTCTCCAAAGAAGAGTTGATACGGTTGATAGAAGATTATTCGAAGAACTGGCTGGCGATGGACGGCGTGTGGTTTCAGTCGGTAGAGCGGATGCGTGGGATGGACGAGGCGATGCATCACGATGCCGAGGCTTGGCGGAGGTTTACCGTGATTGAAGCCAAGCGCATCAAGGCGTTCTTGGGCTTGCCCGAACGTGCCGGCTTAGAAGGGCTTGCCCGTGCCTTGCAATGCCGTTTTTATGCGAATCTGAATGAGGCGGATATCATCATGGATGCCGAAAGGAAAACATTGGTGTACCGTACCCGTGAATGCCGGGTGCAACGGGCACGCGAACGGAAAGGAATGCCTTTCCATCCTTGCAAGCCAGTAGGCGAGATAGAGTATGCAGGTTTCGCCCGTACTATTGACGAGCGCATCTCGTGCGAGTGCATTTCATGCTTTCCCGACGTGACAGACCCTGCATGTTGTTGCGCTTGGCGTTTCAGTCTGAATGATTAGTCATACGGTGTTCCGCATAATGCTTCAATTGTAGCCCGTACCCGTCGGGATGTAGTGACATCGCGGGTATATTCGTCTGCATCTTTGCTTCCCATTGTGACTTCTGGATTGGTGAAAAGCATACGGCTCTTCACTTGCTCGCGGGCAGAGAAATGGAATTCCCGGATGCTGGTGTCTTGTGCCAGCTTTCGGATATTTGTTTCGTTCACGCCACATCCGGCAAGAAGGATGATGCGCTCTTTGGCATATACTTGCAGGTCTTTGAGAAGAGGGGCACCTTGAGGGGCGGTAGGTTGCTGGCCCGAAGTAAGGATGCGTGTCACTCCCAATGATACCAGTTCATCAAGTGCCCGGTAAGGATTCTGGCAATGATCGAAGGCACGATGGAAGGTGACAGGGGTGTCTCCGCTGGCTTCCATCAGTTTTTGCATCAGTGCCAGGTCGATGTTGCCTTCCGGTGTGAGACATCCGAACACCAGTCCGTCGGCACCTGCCTTACGTGCCGTGCGGATATCTTCCAGCATTGTTTCTGCTTCGATGGGAGAATACAGGAAATCGCCTCCCCTTGGGCGGATGATGACATGCAGACGGATGTCGAGCATCCGGCGTGCGGTCTTGATTTCACCATACGAAGGGGTAGTCCCTCCTTCGGGGATGCCGGCGCACAGTTCTACGCGCTGGGCTCCTCCTTCTTGTGCGGCAAGACAGCTTTCTACCGAATTGGCGCACACTTCGAATGTGTATTTTCTTTCGTTCATCGTTTTAAAGTATGTGTAAAATTAATATTCTCACCACAGTGGGCACGGTGGCACACTGCGGGAATTAATATCTGAAGCTGCTTCCACCCAAGAATTCGCGAAGGAGCGAGGTGGGTGGTAACTGATTATCGGGGATAGACGTAAAATAGCCCAGAAAACGAAGCAGGCGGTTGGCTTCCGAATACGCCGGACAATTGTTCGGTACTTTGCGTAAGAGGGGTTCGGCATAGTCTTTCAGCACGGCAAGCTCGAACAGAAGGGCGGAGTTGAACATTGCATCGGCATATTCCTGGTAAGGGAAAATCCACTTTTCTTCTCCTGCACGTACGCTTTCCCACCGGTTGATGGTATCCTCGGCACTGCTTCCCCGGTATTTCGAGTCGCGGATGATGCGGCGCAGGAGCCGGTTGTCTGTCGTTGGGATATAGTTATGATTATCCAGTTGGATAGTGGTCAGTGCCGATACATAGATTTTGTATTTGTTCGCTTCCGGAATGTGGCGTGTCAGTTCGGGATTGAGTGCGTGTATGCCTTCCAGTATCAGAATCATGTTGTCATTGATACGGAGTTTCCTGCCACTCATTTCCCGTTTCCCTGTCACGAAGTTGAAGCGTGGAAGTTCAATTTCTTTACCGGCTATCAGATCTTGTAATTGCGATTCGAAAAAAGGCAGGTCGAGGGCATAGAATGATTCGAAATCGTGCTTCCCGTTTTCGTCCAACGGGGTATCGTCGCGGTTCACGAAATAATCGTCCAGCGAGATAGGGTAAGGGCGCATGCCGTTGGTGATGAGCTGTACGCTCAGGCGCTTGCTGAAGGTGGTTTTTCCCGATGAGGACGGTCCCGAAATCAGGACCAGTTTGACACGTTCCCCGTTCTGGTCACGGTGGGTGATTTCATCGGCGATGCGGACGATTTTCTTTTCCTGAAGTGCTTCGGATACATTGACCAGCTCGGTGGCAAGCCCTTTCTGGCACGCGATATTGAAATCGCCTACGGTGGCGATGCCTAAGATCTCGTTCCAGCGATGGTATTCTTGGAATACTTCCAGCATTTTTTCTTGCTTTACCACTTCTTCCAGCCGGGTAGGGTCTTTCCGGTTAGGGATGCGCAGGAGTAGTCCGTCATAGTATTTTACGATGTCGAACAAACGGATGTATCCGGTGCTGGGGACGAGGCTTCCGTAATAGCAATCTGTCGTGTTTCCCAGCCGATAGTAAAATGTGTATAACTGGTCATAGCTGCGGAGGAGTTTTGCCTTGTCCATCATCCCGTGCTGGAGGAACATTTCGGCCGCTTGTCTGGTGTGGCACTCGATGCGCTGGAAAGGGATGTCTGCTGCAATGATTTCCTGCATTTTCTGCTTGATGCGAATCACATCGTCTAGTCCGATGGAACGGTCCAGATGCAAATCGCAATAATAACCTCTTGATACAGGATGCTCCAGCGAGATGCTTCCTTGAGGATAGAGTTCTTCTACCGCCTTGACCAGAATGAAACACAACGAGCGGAAGTAAGTGCGCATTCCTGAAGGATTTGTGATGTCGAGGAACTCGACATCCTTATTATAGTATACTCTGAAGTTCAGGTCTTCTACTTTATTGTTTACCTTGGCGCTTACCACGCCATAAGGCATATCCAGTCCGAAACCGTTATAGATGTCGAGCAAACTGCTCCCTTCGGGAAAACTTTGGGTGGAATTGTTGTTTTTGCAATAGATGTCTACCATAAAGGTGTATATTTGTTGTTTTCGAGGGTTAAGTTACGAATTAATCCCGACATTCATTGACTTTTAAATCTTTTTTTATTTGATGGTATAGTTTCCAAGAAAAATCAACGACTTTTGATTTATATCAAGAATTTGCGAGAAGAATGCGAAAAACTGCTTTTAAATATAATAACATATGTCGTAAACCTGTATTTTTGTGTCGTAAAACATAAAAACAGGATAACTAGTATGCTTAAAAGGATGAAAAAAATTCTTGTAACAGGTCTTCTGGAAATGAAGAACAACAATGTGCGTATCTGGGAAGACATGACACGTTGACAGAAGATTAGGATTTTTTTGAATGTAGTAAAAAGTAAATGAAAATGGAATGAATAATGGAGGTTGCAGGGCGTAGAGCTTTGCAACCTTTTTTGTTAATGTGCTAATGAATAATGATTAATGTGCTAATGAATAATGATTAATGTGCTAATAAATAATGTGCTAATGTGAGAATACATTATTGCATTGTCACATTATCACATTGTCACATTATCACATTGCCACATTATCACATTGCCACATTATCACATTGCCACATTATCACATTATCACATTGCCACATTAGCACATTAATCATTAGTACGCTGTTTTGTCCGTTTTATTTTCCCAGTCGGTGAAAGCTTTGAGGGCTTCTTCGGGCAAGAGGCGTTCCGCTTGCAGGCGGCGGTCTTCAGGATTCAGTTCCAGTTCTTTGTAGATGAATGCGTCATCGAATCCGATACGGGCGGCATCGTGTTTGTCATTTCCGTAATACATGCGGTCCAGATGCGCCCAATAGATGGCTCCCAGACACATGGGGCAAGGTTCGCACGAGGTGTAGATTTCGCATCCGCTCAGGTCGAATGTCCCCAGTTTCCGGCAAGCGGCACGGATGGCACTTACTTCGGCATGGGCGGTAGGGTCGTGGTCGGGGGTTACTCGGTTGGTACCTGTGGCGATGATTTCCCCGTTGCGTGCGATGACGGCTCCAAAGGGACCTCCTCCTTCGGCTACATTGCGTACCGACAGTTCTATAGCTTTGCGCATCAATTCTTCTTTCGTCATAAGCTTTCAGGTTTAAGTTTCGTGTCCCTAAAAGTACGAAGAAAACCGCAGATTAACGCAGATTTTCACGGATTATTTTATTTTTACAGAGTCTTTCTTGCAATATTATCTGCGAAAATCTGCGTTAATCTGCGGTTCAGTGAAAAACACAAAAAAGCGGAGGCACTTTTACGTACCCCCGCTTTCTTTTTATCGGGTAAGAGATATATTACATCATGCCACCCATGCCTCCCATTCCGGGTGCCGGTATTTCGGGCTTGTCTTCTTTCTTATCTACGATGACACATTCTGTAGTCAGGAACATACCGGCGATAGAAGCCGCATTTTCCAATGCTACACGGGTTACCTTGGCAGGGTCTACCACGCCTGCGGCATGCAGGTTTTCGTAAACGTCTGTGCGTGCATTGTAGCCGAAGTCACCTTTGCCTTCACGTACTTTCTGAACAACTACTGCACCTTCCTTGCCGGCGTTGGCAACAATCTGGCGCAACGGTTCTTCGATGGCACGTTTGATGATTTCGATACCGGTGGTTTCATCGGCATTATCACCCTTCAAGCCTTCCAGTGCATCGATGGCACGGATGTAGGTTACGCCACCGCCCGGAACGATACCTTCTTCGATAGCCGCACGTGTCGCGCACAAAGCATCGTCTACACGGTCTTTCTTTTCCTTCATTTCCACTTCGCTGGCTGCACCTACGTAAAGCACGGCTACACCGCCCGACAATTTGGCAAGACGTTCCTGAAGTTTTTCCTTGTCATAGTCGGAAGTAGAGTTCTTGATTTCAGCCTTGATTTGGTTGATACGGTCCAAAATGTTGTCTTTGTCACCGGCACCGTTCACGATGGTTGTGTTTTCTTTTGTGATAGTAACTTTTTCGCAGCTACCCAGCATGTCGATAGTGGCTTGTTCCAGTTTCAAACCCTTTTCTTCGCTGATGACAACACCACCCGTCAGGATAGCGATATCTTCCAGCATGGCTTTACGACGGTCGCCGAAGCCCGGAGCCTTAACGGCACAAATCTTCAACTGGCCACGCAAGCGGTTGACAACCAATGTGGTCAAGGCTTCGCTATCTACATCTTCTGCGATAACCAGCAAAGGACGTCCGCTCTGTACGGCAGGTTCGAGGATAGGCAGGAAGTCTTTCAGGTTGCTGATTTTCTTATCGTAAATCAGGATGTACGGACGTTCCATTACGCATTCCATCTTTTCTGTATCCGTTACGAAGTAAGGAGACAGATATCCACGGTCGAACTGCATACCTTCTACAACGCCGATGGTGGTGTCGGTACCTTTGGCTTCTTCGATGGTGATGACACCGTCTTTCGAAACCTTACGCATAGCGTCGGCAATCAGTTTACCGATAACCGGGTCGTTGTTGGCAGATACGGTAGCTACTTGTTCTATCTTGTCATAGTTGTCGCCTACGGTTTCAGCCTGAGCCTTGATGCATTCAACGACTTTCGCTACGGCTTTGTCGATACCACGCTTCAAGTCCATCGGGTTGGCACCGGCGGTTACGTTCTTCAGTCCTACGCCTACGATAGCCTGAGCCAGTACGGTTGCGGTAGTTGTACCGTCGCCTGCATCGTCACCGGTTTTCGAAGCTACAGATTTCACCAACTGTGCGCCGGTGTTCTGGAAAGCGTCTGCCAGTTCGATTTCTTTTGCTACGGTTACACCGTCTTTCGTGATTTGCGGAGCACCGAATTTCTTTTCGATGATGACGTTACGTCCTTTCGGACCCAGTGTCACTTTTACGGCATTTGCCAGTTCGTCCACGCCTTTCTTCAACTGGTCGCGGGCATCAATATTGAAAAGTATTTCTTTTGCCATGATTCTTCGTTTTTAATTGTTCATTATTCATTATTAATTGAGTACGGCGAGCACATCGCTTTGACGCATAATCAGGTATTTTACACCGTCGTGTTCGATTTCTGTGCCCGAATATTTGCCATATAATACTTGGTCGCCTGCTTTCAGGACCATTTCTTCGTCTTTTGTGCCATTGCCTACGGCTACAACTTCACCTTGCAACGGTTTTTCTTTTGCTGTATCGGGGATGATGATGCCACCGATTGTCTTTTCTTCTGCAGGTGCCGGAAGAATTAGCACTCTGTCTGCTAATGGTTTAATGTTCATAATGTTTATATTTTTATACGTTATTCATTAAATTCTATCGGGCTTGTCCATGCAAGCCACCTTTCTCTCTACCAAAACCGTGCCAAAGTGTTTTCCTGACATTCTGTCAGCATGATGTCTGCCACATAGCTGCGCGGACAGATGCATATAGGTACATCGGGCGGCGCACTTATATGCCTTGCCGGTTCAGGCTATCTGCCTTGCGGCACGCAGAATCATGTCTACGGCTCCATCGATTCCGGTCCGCTCGGTGTTGATAATCAGGTCGTAGCCATTGATGTCGGTCCATTGCTTGCCGGTGTAGTGCCAATAGTGGTTGGCACGTCCGGTGTTGACCTGTTCGATTTTTCTGGCGGCATCTGTTGCCGAAAGGTGGAGTTTGTCGGCAAGCTGCTTGACCGCAAAGTCCCGTCCCGACATGATGAAGACACGGAGCACGTGCGGGTCATCGCGCAAAATCCAGTTTCCTAACCTGCCGATGATGACGCAAGGGCTTTTGTGCGCCAACCCGCGGATAGTCCGGCTCTGGCTGACGTAGATGGCGTCTTCTTTCGAGGGGTTCATGGATGCCGGTATGCCGCTGTCGGCAAATATCATTTCCCACAGGCGGGAGGTGGAAAGGGTTTGCTCGTTCTGTGCCACGAAGTCGGCGGAATATCCCATCTGTTGTGCCGTCTGGTCGATGAGCTGGCGGTTGTAGCAGGGGCATCCCAGACGGCGTGCCACTTCCGCACCGATGGCATCGCCTCCGCTCCCGTACATGCGCGCGATGGTGATGACGTGGTTGCCTCTCCACTCGTCGCTGGTTTGTGGGGCAGCTTTCCGGCGCTCGCCTTTGGGGATGAAAATCAGGTCTAACCACTGGAGGTGAGGCGAGAATACCCGTACCATGATTCCGACGTAGAACATGGATACCAACGTGCCTACGCCCACCATCTTCCAGCTCCAGTGCCCGAAATAGACGAACATGAAAACGGTGCCGATGCATACTAAGCAGGTGTCGGAACAGATTTTCACCTTGCCGAAATCTTTTCTGAGAAAACGGGAGATGGCAAGCGGAAGCCCTTCGCCGGCAAGCATCAACGAGTCGCAGCGCACCTCGCAGGCGATGCCGAATGCCAATATGGCACCTCCGGCGAGCAGTTCGATGAAACGCAACGGGTAACCTGCCACCGGATTGAGCTCGAAAGGCACCTGTAGCGGCGCGGTGAGCCACATGGTGAGGTCGGTGTAGAAACCGAAAAGGAAAGAAACCAAAATCTGGGTGTACTGGCGTTTCTCGAAATCCTTGCGCAAGAGCAGCATCTGAATCAAGATGAAGAACACATGCATGCAGATGGTGAGCTGGCCCATCGTCATCTTCATCCCCGGTATCAGCGAGAGGATATAGGGTGGGGCGGATATAGGTGATGACCCGAGATTGGCGCGGATAGACAACGAGGTGCCCAAGGCGATGACAAAAAGAATAACGACAAAACTGGCATAGCGGCGCATCCACTCTGCCTTGCTCCTTTTTAATTCCATTGTTCTGAACTTTTAAAAATCAGTGCGAAAGTACACAAAAATCAGCGTTGTTGGCTTAAGTCCCGGCAGCGCTTTAAACTTATTTAAACTCCTTACGGTTATCATCCTTACAATTCCAGCAGAAATGACAATGCCGTCAATTGTATCACCGGCTTTTGAAAATTCAATGTAGCATTTGTCATTTGTAAGTTTTGTAAGGGGGCGTTACAATTGTTACAATTACAGTTATTTTAAAACGGTTTTATTCGTACGGGATAAAAGTGGCTATAAAATTTATATTATATATTATATTATAATATATATAATATAGTATATAAATAGATAATTCTTTCTTTTTCATTCCGGATGATTCGGAAACGATTTTCGATTAACTGTAATTGTAACAATTGTAACGATTGTAATGAAATTGTTATCTTTGTTCTCCGTAAAAAAACTTGTTTGTATGGAAATACTATATTTGATTATCGGGCTTGTCGTGGGATGCGTGGCAGGCTGGCTGCTTGCATCGCGGAAAGGTGCGGCACTGGAAGTACAGCTGAAGATGCAGGAAATGCACGCTCACGAATTGATAGAAGCCGAACGCCGCCGTTCCGAAGAAAGGCTGGCAGAGCAGAAGCGCGAGATGGAAGACCTGCACAAACGCTCGGCACTGGAGTTTGAAACCTTAGCCGACAAGATACTCCGCCAGCGCGCTGAGGCATTCAACCGCCAGAGCGCAGAAAGCTTGGGAGCCTTGCTGAAGCCTTTGGGTGACAATCTGAAGGAGTTCAGGCATAGGGTGGAAGAGGTTTATGACAAAGAATCGAAACAACGTTTCTCGCTGGAAGACCGCATCAAGGAGCTGGTGCAGCTGAACAAGCAAATCAGCGATGATGCCAACAACCTGACCCGTGCACTGAAAGGAGACTCGAAGATGCAGGGTAATTGGGGGGAAATGGTGTTGGAAACCATTCTGGAAAACTCAGGACTGCGTGAGGGCGAGGAATATTTCCGCCAAGAGTTCTTGAAAGATGAGAAGGGGAATCCTGTACGCAACGAAGAAGGGCAGCGGCTCCAGCCTGATGTGCTGGTGATGTATCCCGATAACCGCCGCGTAATCATCGACTCGAAGGTGTCGCTCACCGCTTACGCCGCTTATGTGGTAAGCGAAGACCGCGAGGAGCAGGAGCGTCTGCTCAAGGCGCACCTGACATCGGTACGTGCCCACATCGACGAGCTGAGCCGTAAGGATTATTCGCGCTACGACATCGCCTCGCTGGATTTCGTGATGATGTTCATCCCCAACGAGCCTGCCTATGTGCTTGCCCTGCAGGCGGACCCTGACCTGTGGAACTATGCCTACCGCAAGAAGGTGGTGCTGATGAGTCCTACCAACTTGATAGCTGCGCTCCGGTTGGCACTCGACTTATGGAAGCGGGAATATCAGGAGAAGAACATTCAGGAAATTGTGCGTCGTGGCACTGCACTTTATGAGAAGCTGGTAGGGTTTACCGAGACTTTCGAACGGATAGGGGATACGCTGAAAGCGGCTTCTTCGGCATACGACACGGCATTGGGACAACTTTCGGAAGGAAAAGGCAACGTCATCCGCCAGGCGGAGATGCTGAAAGAGTTAGGGATTACACCGAAAAAGCAATTGAAAGTTTCAAGCGATGAGGTAACGAGGTGACTGGGCTGCAAGGCTTTAAATAGTCGTGCTGGCATCAACCGGATGGTGTGAAATGAATGTCCGCATTTAGCCGGCAAGGAGTTAAAGGGAGTTGGAAGCCAATACTTTTGTGCTATTGGCATTTAACTCCTTCTGACTCCTTTTTATCTACTGGTATTTTCTAAAACCTTGTCAACTCGTCAACTTGTTACCTTGTCAACTTTATCAGAAAGAGGCAATCAACTCGTCCGGAGTGATCAAAGCCTGCTCTCCGGTCGCCATATTCTTAAGTGTCACTTTGCCTTCCTGCATTTCGTTTTCACCCACGATGGCTACGAAAGGAACCGCTTTGGCATTGGCGTAGCTCATCTGTTTCTTCATCTTGGCACTGTCGGGATAAATCTCGGCAGAGATGCCAGCCGCACGCACTTTCGCGAGAATCGGAAGTACATAAGCAGTTTCTGCTTCACCGAAATTAACAAACAACACTTGTGTGCCAGCCGATGCATCTTTCGGATACAGGTCGAGCTGGTTCAGAACGTCATAAATACGGTCGGCACCGAATGAGATGCCTACGCCCGATACACCTTCCATGCCGAATACACCTGTCAAGTTGTCATATCGTCCGCCTCCGCTGATGCTTCCTATCTGTACGTCAAGGGCTTTCACTTCGAAGATGGCACCCGTATAATAGTTCAGGCCGCGTGCCAGAGTGAGGTCAAGTTCCACTTCCGAACGGATATTCAGTCCGGCAAGTGTCTTCAGGATAAACTCGCTTTCTTCGATGCCTTTCATTCCTGTCTGGCTGGCGGCGAGCACCTGTTTCAGGGTGTCGAGCTTTTCTTCGTTTGTTCCGCTCAGCTGGATAATGGGCTGAAGCTTGTCGATGGCTTCTTGTGGGATACCTTTTGAGGCAAGTTCGGCATTGACATTGTCTAGTCCGATTTTGTCCAGCTTGTCGATGGCTACGGTGATGTCTACTATCTTGTCCGCTTCGCCGATGATTTCGGCTATACCGCTCAGGATTTTGCGGTTGTTTATCTTGATGGCGACACGGATACCGAATTGGGTGAATACGGTATCAATCATCTGCACCAGTTCTACCTCGTTCAGGAGTGAGTTGCTTCCCACGACATCGGCGTCACATTGGTAAAATTCCCGGTAACGTCCCTTCTGCGGTCGGTCGGCACGCCATACGGGCTGAATTTGGAAGCGTTTGAAAGGGAAGGTCAGTTCTTCGCGGTGCATTACCACGTAGCGGGCAAAAGGAACGGTAAGGTCATAGCGTAAGCCTTTTTCGCAAAATTTGCTTGCCAGCTTGGCCGCGTTGCGTGAGAGCAGCTCCTCATCGGTAAGTCCCGAAAAGTAGTCTCCCGAGTTTTGTATCTTGAAGAGCAGTTTGTCTCCTTCTTCGCCATATTTGCCCATCAGCGTAGAAAGGTTTTCCATAGAGGGGGTTTCTATCTGTTGGAACCCATAGAGGTGGAATACCTTGCGGATGGTATCGAATATATAATTACGTTTCGCCATTTCCACGGGCGAAAAGTCTCTGGTTCCTTTCGGAATGCCTGGTTTTGTTGCCATAATAAATCGGTTTTAAAAGTTTGTGGTCGCAAAATTACGGAAAAAACCTTTATCATTTACCATTTACTGATTACCATTTTGTAGCCATAAGCAGCCGTAATTTGTAAAAGGCAAAATAGGAACTCGCAAAATATCTTTACTAGCGGCGGTTGGTGAAAATCGACACGTAGTAAATCAATGTGGCAAGCGACCCCAATGCAGCCACTACGTAGGTATATGCCGCCGATTTCAAGGCATCGAAAGCCTGAGTCTGGTTATAGGCATTGGTGATGCCTGCCCCTTTCAGCCATACCAGGGCACGTCGGCTTGCATCGATTTCTACCGGCAAGGTGATAAAGCTGAACAACGTGGTCATCGCAAAAAGGCAGATGCCGATAAGCATTAGTTGGGGGAACGTATTGATGAGGAACATTCCTGCCAATAACACCCATTGCACGATGGAAGAAGAGAACTGCACCACGGGTACTAGCGCCGAACGCATCTGAAGCGGAGCGTAGGCTCGTGCGTGTTGTACGGCGTGTCCGCATTCGTGTGCGGCTACGGCTGCTGCGGCTACACTGCACGTGTTATAGACCCCTTCGCTGAGATTGACGGTTTTGTTGGCAGGATTGTAATGGTCGGTGAGCATACCCGGTGTGCTGGTAACCCGGACATCGTAGATGCCATTGTCGCGTAGCATTTTTTCAGCAACCTCTTTGCCTGTCATTCCATTGGTTAGCGCAATGTGTGAATACTTGTCGAACTTTCGTTTCAAGTTAGCCTGTACCCAATAACTGATAAGGGAAATGGCAATAAATAAAATCCAGTACATCATAAGTGTTATATTCTTTAAATCATATAGTTACGTCAGAAACGTTTCAAATATCATGCCAAATGTAAGGAAAAATCGAAAACTAATCAATTTGTCAGGCATTTTATTGAGGAATATTTAGCCAAAAAGGCAATATATTTGTACTTTTTTTGAAGAATCCTTTGCAGATTCGGAAAAAAGTTATACCTTTGCACACGCAATCAGGAATGATGGCAAACAGGTTTGATTCGCTAGCTCAGCAGGTAGAGCACAACACTTTTAATGTTGGGGTCTTGGGTTCGAGCCCCAAGCGGATCACTCAAACAAAAAGCAAAACAATGAGAACCGCTGATAATCAATCATTATCAGCGGTTTTTCTTTTATCTCCCACCTGCATTTCGGGGCAAAATGGGGCAATAAAAACAGGTGAAATAGGTGGACTTGATTTCCACCGGAACAAAGTCCACCTATTTGTATTATACTTCTCTGATTTTCTGTATTTTGCAAACTTACAACTACCTGATAAAACAGTATTTTTACACCCTAAAAAATATGCAGGTATGGCAATGCAAAGAAACTATTTTACGGTACTCTTCTTTCTGAAGAAATCAAAGCTCCTCAAAAACGGGGAAGCCCCCATCTGTATGCGCATCACGGTCAATGGCAAGAGAGCCGAAGTGCAGATTAAGCGCAGTGTTGAAATCGAAAAATGGAATTCCCAAAAAGAATGTGCCATCGGGAAAGACCGGATAACTTCGTCTGGTGTAAGATTAATAATCTTCCGCTTGTAAGATTAATAATCT
>ENA-OPNJ01000655-OPNJ01000655.1-human-gut-metagenome-genome-assembly--contig:-NODE-655-length-15683-cov-2.897812_pt1 | contig 15683 bp, 8 predicted proteins | sample MGYA00241535_ERZ501767 | MGnify/ENA primary metagenome ERZ501767 (study PRJEB25962, sample SAMEA2042564) | human gut metagenome | biome: human gut; feature: human-associated habitat; material: faeces...
CCCATATCCACGTTGACCATCTCTCGGCCGCTGCGGAGCGAAAGGCGGTGTATCTCACGTGCTAGCATCTCCTTACCTGTACCGTTCTCTCCGGTGATCAGGACATTGGCGTCTGTCTTAGCTACTTTTGTCACCACTTTGATCAGTTTCATCATCACGGGAGAATGCCCGATAATCATAGCCGGCTCACTCGGCCTCTCCACTGGATGCACCAGCTGACTGGATTTCCGTTCGCGCAGGGCGGCACGTATCTTCCCGATCAGGTTATCGTTGTCCCAGGGCTTCAATACAAAATCGGCTGCCCCACCCTTCAACGCCCTAACTACCAACTCGACATCCCCGTAGGCAGTCAGCATGATAACAGGAAGTTCCGGTGCGATCTCCCGTATGCGACGGAGCCAGAAAAGCCCTTCATTACCAGTATTGACTCCGGCAGAGAAATTCATATCCAACAGGACAAGATCAACCGGCCGACTGTCCAGGACCGAAAGGATACTGTTCGGGTTCGAGGCAGTCTCCACCCCTTCGAACTCATCTTCCAGAAGCAGTTCGAGAGAGGTCAGTACGCTTTTGTTATCATCAACGATCAGGATAGTTCCGGCTTGCATAAGATCTTTTTCCGGTAAAGTTATCCGCTTCCCCGTTACCTTGCAAGCGAGCGTCAAAATATTTGACACTTTTGGATTATTATTCTGCACGAACCATTTTTTCCTTGCATCGAGTTATCAGGCACTTGCTTCAAATTATCGTTTATCCGGTCTTTCATTCGATGAAGCCTGTTGTTCAATTCGATATTTCTTGCTGAAAAAAATTGCCTCTTCAGATTATTTTCCATATCTTTCGTTTTTCATATTTATAAAGGGATAGAGCGTACAATAGAAAACAAAAATGGATATCAACCTTGAGTCAAAATATCTGGAAGAACTTGGAAAGGGGGATCATAAAGCCTTCGATATGCTTTACATCCAATACAGTCCAAGACTAAAGCACTTCTTAACAGGTTTCATAAAGAATCGGGATGAAGCGAGCGACATGACCCAAGATATCTTCTATAAAATCTGGACCAACCGGGAAACGATCTCAAAAGTAGATTCTTTTAAGGCCTATCTCTTCCGCATGGCCCGCAACATGATCTATGATTATTACGAACACAGCCTGATCGAAGAAAACTACCAGCAAAAAGAGCAAAGAAGATCGACCTACGACGATCTGATAGAAGAAGAACTCTACGCCAGGGAGCTATCGCTGCTCATTGACATTGCTGTCGAGAAGATGCCGCCTCAACGCCGGAACATCTTTATTATGAGCCGGAAAGATGGCCTGAGCAATGAAGAAATCGCCCAACGGCTGAATATCAGCAAACGGACAGTAGAAAACCACATGACACAAGCCCTTGCCGAATTGCGGAAGATCGCATATTCCACTTTGCTGCTTTTTTTCTGAAAAAAATGCACTTCCGGCTGTGTGTGCTTCCCCACTCATCCGTTAGCTATAATATAAAGACGAAAAATGGGCAAAAGAAACATACATATATTAATAGAGAAATTTTTCGAGAACGACCTGTCCCCGGAAATACAGAAGAAGTTCCATGCCTGGCTGCTTGACCGGAATTTTCAGGAAGAGAAAGAAAAGGCGATGGTTACTTTATGGGAAGAGAAATCTGCCGTGGCAAACGAATCCACTTTCCAGGAATTATCCCGACTACATAAGCGGATCGAAGCATCCGGACGGATGCTTCACAAGCCAATTGGCTTATATATCAAGAGAATTGCCGCCATACTACTTTTGCCGTTGCTTGGTGCTTTCGGTACCTATTATTATCTGACAAAAGTAAATCCGGTTGTGGAAGAAGCTCAATTGAAAGAATGTTTCGTCGCAAATGGAGAACAGAAACAAGTAAAACTGCCCGATGGGACGAAAGTTTGGTTGAACTCCGGTTCTTTACTGGTCTATGACAAACATTTCAGGGGAAAAAGACGTCTCCTGTTCCTCAACGGGGAAGCCCGCTTCCAAGTCGCCAAAGATCCGACAAAACCCTTTTTGGTCAAAACCGCCCATATGACGGTCAAAGCACTCGGCACCGTATTCAATCTAAACGCTTATTCAGACCAGGATGTTACGATTGCCACGTTGGAAGAAGGGAAAATCCAAGTCTATCCCTGTTTGAAGCAAGACACAAGCCTGATTTTATCGCCAGACGAACAAATCATCTACAATCACCGCCTGGAAACACTGGCACTCAATACTGTCGACGCCGGACGCGTGATGCAATGGACCGACGGGTATCTGATATTCCAGACGGCCTCGTTCGACCAGATCGTAAAGACCATCGAACGTAAATTCGATGTAACGATCAATTACGAGACGGAACGGTTCGCCGGCAGAAGCTTTACAATGAAGTTTAATCCTGACGAGGGCCTGAAACAAGTACTGGAAGTCATGAAAGAGATGATAAAAGGACTGAACTACAAAATAAAAGAGGACAAAGTGTACATAAACTAAAAAAGAGGAGATACTAATATGAAAAAAAGAACCGGGAAGATGACGCCAATCAGATCTCCCCGGCTTGAAATCGAGCAACACCATTCATTCTAACTAATTATCCGGCAGGATAAAAATCATGCATAGTATTTACTTAAATATCTAATTTTACAAAAATATGGAATTAAACCTGAAAACACAACAGAATAAGCTAATTAGTTTATTCCGCGTTTCGTTAATGTTTTTTCTTTTCTTTTTTGTGCAACAGACAGTTGCCAGTAGCCAGTCGATCACACTGCCATCCCACAACATCACAATCAAAGATGCTTTCTCCGAAATAGAGAAACAAACAGGTATGTCGGTCGACTATGATGAGTCGGTCATTAATCTGAATAAACAGGTCAATGCCTCTGTTAACAATAAATCTTTGAATGAAACACTCGCACTGATCCTGAAAGAGAGCGGATGCACATTCGTCATCCGGAACAATCACATCATCATCTCTGCCCAAACGGTTCAACAGCAACAGAAGCAAGTGACGATTTCCGGTACGGTAAGTGACAATTTAGGCCCTATTGCCGGTGCTAATGTGGTAGAAAAAGGCACAACCAACGGGATCATCACAGATATGGACGGCAATTATACCCTCTCGGTTCCCCAGGGAGCGGTGATCCAGTTTTCCTATATCGGATACGTGACCAAAGAGATTACAGTCGATAGCCAGAAGAACATCAACGTGCAGTTGGCGGAAGACGCACAGAAGCTGGACGAAGTCGTCGTCGCCGGTTATGGGACGGCCAAGAAAAGCGACCTAGCCGGGTCTGTTGTCCGTGCCGATCTGGGAACTTTGCAGGAATCACCGAATATCAGCTTGGGTTCGGCATTACAGGGGACGGTTCCCGGACTGAACGTAAGCTCGGTATCTGAAGCCGGTAAAGATCCGGATATGTCTATCCGCGGCCGTACGTCCATCAGTGGCGGTAACAGTCCGTTGATCGTTCTGGACGGCATCATTTTCCGTGGGAACATGGTCGATATCAATATGAACGATGTCGAATCCATCGATATCCTGAAAGATGCAAGCGCCGCCGCCATCTATGGATCGGAAGCCAGCAACGGTGTGATCCTGATCACTTCCAAAACGGGTAAGGTGATGAGTAAACCGACAATCGAATACAGCGGTTCGTTCTCTTACCAGCAACCGACCAACAAAGACATGTATCCCGAAGGACGCGACGGGTTCCTTCGCAAGATCGCAGACCGCTTCCTCGAAGAAAGCCGTATTGGAGACGATATGCTCCAACCGAATCCGAATTGGGATCCGACTTCGCATTTGATGGACCGCAACGCACTGGACGGATATGAAAACGGGACGGAAACCGACTGGTGGAATATGCTGACAAACAAAACCCCTTATATCCAAAATCACAATCTGAGTGTAAGAGGGAAAAACGAATTGAGCAGCTACTTCTTCTCTATGGGTTATACAGATCAGAAGAACCTGGTAATCAACGATACATATAAACGCTACAACATCCGTATCAACATGGATACCAAAATCACGAGCTTCCTGAAAGTAGGTGTACAATCATTCTTCACTGTCAGCGATTATTCAGGTGAATCACCCGATCTGTCTACTGTTGTAGGACTTCCTCCTATTGTTGCGGCAACCGATGAAAACGGCGACTATATTCGCGAACCGTATAAAAACTCCCTGAATCCGTTACTGACTATCCAACAGGATGACACCAACAAGCGTTACAATCTGTTCGGAAACTTCTATGCAGACATTGATTTCCCATTTCTGAAAGGATTGAATTACCGTATGAACTTCTCGCAGAACCTGATCGAAAACAAGATTTACAACTTCAACAAATGGGGAGCGAACTTTACAGGTTCCGGTTCAAAAGAGAACAACAGCGAGTATAACTGGACAGTCGACAACATCCTGTCGTATAAAAACAAGTTCGGAAAGCATGCAATCAATGCCACTTTCGTATATGGAGTGGAAAAAAGACAGTACGAGATGACAAAGGCAGGAGCAACCAACTTCTCTAATGATATTCTGGGCTACAACAAACTGGACGCAGGGCAGGCAGACTTGCAAACAGCTAAATCAGGCGCATGGACAGAATCCAGCCTGTACACCATGCTGCGTGCCATCTATACGTTCAACGACAAATATATCGTCACCGGAACAGTCCGCCGCGATGGGTTCTCCGGATTCGGGAAAAACCACAAGTTCGGTGTATTTCCCTCCGCTGCTTTGGCATGGCGTATCAGCGAAGAAGACTTCTTCAAAAATAATGTGGACTGGATGGAGAACCTGAAACTGCGCCTCTCTTATGGCCAAAACGGTAACCGTACGGTAGGACGGTATCAGACAATGGCACAGATGGGAGCCGGAGTTGGCTCCGTTAAAGTGGACGACTCGACTGTCAATGCCGGGTACCTGTTTGGAGATGGCGTAAGCGCCGAACAAATGCAATGGATCAAATCGTTGGCCAACGCCGATTTGAAATGGGAAACGACCAATACGTTCAATATCGCCGCCGATTTCAGTGCTTTAAACAGTCGTATTTTCGGTACTGTTGAATATTACACATCGCAAACGAACAACTTGTTATTCAATATCAATATTCCGCAAATGAACGGTCTGGACAAAATCCCGTCCAATATCGGTAAAATGAGCAACAAAGGTTTTGAAATGACCGTAACAGGAATCCCTATAGAAACAAAAGATTTCTCCTGGGATGTCACATTCAACTTCTCCCGTAACCGCAACAAGGTTAAAAGTATTCTGGGAATCGATGCCGACGGTGACGGACGGGAAGACGACCTGATCTCCGATAAGATATTTATCAACCATCCGTATGGAGTTTGTTATGATTACAACATCATCGGCATGTGGCAGATTGCAGACAAACAGAATGGTCTGATTCCCGACGGATTCGAATATGGGACTTATAAAGTGGAAGATGTTAACAACGATGGTAAATATACCGCCGATAAAGACCGAAAGATAATAGGCTATTCCGATCCTGCTTATCGCTTCAGCATCCAGAACTCATTCCGCTACAAAAATTGGGAATTCAAATTCATGATCAATTCCGTACAAGGAGGAAAAAATTATTATTACGGACAGCCGGGCAAAGACCTTGCCAATCCGGATAATATCTACCAGAACAACCTGTTCAACTTCGATTACTGGACACCGGAAAACCCGAACGCACGTTACCGCCAGTTAGGCTATTATACTCAAGCGCTCGGATACACGTTTTCCCCTTATGTACAACGCAGCTTCGTCCGTTTGCAGGATGTTACATTGTCCTATAATGTACCCGCCTCTTTCCTAAGCAAGTTCAAAGTCAACCGGCTGAAACTGTATGTAACAGGAAAGAACCTCCTTACTTTCACCGACTGGGATGGTTGGGATCCTGAAACAGGAACCGGTCTGAACACGAGCAAGTATCCGGTTATGAGAAGCTATTCTATTGGTCTTAATCTTGAATTTTAATTATATATGAATATGAAATCAATCAAATACGGCATTATGCTTTTAGCGGCATTCGCCTCCTTTTCTTCATGCGACGAGCACGACTTTTTGAAGGAAAAACCTCTGGATTTTTATTCGCCGGAGAATTCAATGGAGACAAGCGCTCATTTCCAATCATCGTTAAACTACCTGTATAACCGTGTAAGATATCAGGTTTGCGAGATGACAATGGACACCCGCTTCGCTTTCTATTATGCAACAGATTTTGCTTTCAACGGAACCGATTACTATAAGCCGGCAAAGTTGAATGATTATAAAAACGTGATGGTACCGACTTTTGCCGTACCTAAAGAGGTTTGGAAAGAATCCTACACGGTCATATCCAATGCCAACGTTATTTTAAACCGTTTAACAAATGCCAGCCAGGTAAATGACGAAGATAAAAAGGTAATCAGAGGAGAAGCTTTGGTGTTCAGAGGGTATGCTTACCGTATGCTAGCCAATCTATTCGGAGGCGTCCCTTTGATTCTGGAAGAAATCACGACCCCTCGCCGCGACTATGTACGGGCAAGCCGGGAAGAAGTTTATAAGCAAATCAAACAAGATCTGGAAGAAGCTGTTTCTTTGCTTCCTAATATCGAATCGGTAAAAGACGGAAAGCTAAGTAAGCAGGTCGCACAACACCTGTTGGCAGAAGTCAACATCTGTTTAGGCTTATATGACGAGGCGATACAAGCGGCAAGTGCCGTAATTGACCATCCGGAAATGGCACTTATGACCAACCGTTTCGGTTCACGTCAGAACGAAGCCGGCGATGTCTATTGGGATCTGTTCCGGCTGAACAACCAAAACAGGGGTAGCGGTAACAAAGAAAGTTTATGGGTGCTGCAATATGATTACCTAAATCCGGGTTCCAACACGGACTACAATGCGTCATTCAGCTTTATCCCTTACTACCAGAATATCAAAATAACGGCTAAAAATGAGGCAGGTGAGGAAGTCAATACAACAGCGTTCTTAGGAGTGACGGATGGCAAATGTGGACGTGGTATCGGCTGGATCCAGCCGACCAGCCATTTCTTCAATGATATTTGGTCCAAAGGTTCGGAAAACGACATCCGGAACTCGGAATACAACATCATCCGCGACGTGCGTATCGATAATCCGGAATCTCCGGCTTTCGGGCAATGGCTGGTAAAAGACGGTTATTACAAACAGCTTGACTCGATCCGCCAGTGGTATCCGCTGATGACAAAGATTTCTCGTGTTAACAACTTCCCCGAAGAATTCTACCAGAAAGACGCAAACGGTAATCCTTTGATGACTCCTTTCGGCGAACATCTGGTAATCAACAGTGCGAACGGCTCCTATAAAGACGTTTACTTGTTCCGCCTTGCCGAAACCTACCTACTGAGAGCGGAAGCGTATGTCAACAAGGGTGACCAGGCAAAAGCGGCAGCCGATGTCAATACGGTTCGTAGTCGTGCAAATGCCGATCCGGCACAACCGGCAGAAGTAAACATCGACTATATCCTGGACGAACGCCTACGCGAGTTGTATTGCGAAGAACTCCGCATGCTGACTTTATGTCGTATGGGTAAACTTGCCGACAGGAACCGAAGATATAACCCTAGAACAGGCATGAGTATAGAGGATTATCATAATCTCTGGCCAATCCCCTACTCGGAAATCGAACGGAATGTATATGCCACGATCGAACAAAATCCGGGATATTAATTCATTTTAAATCTTTAAAGTGTCCGGATGAATTGCATATCTTTGCATCTGGACACTTTTTTGTATAATCTTAAAAATACCATGTATATGCGCACTATTTCTTATCTGATCTCATTCTTGTTGCTGGCCGCGTGCACGGGAACACCCTCAAAAGCACCACTCACCTTGTGGTACGACAAGCCTGCCCAAAACTGGGACGAGGCACTCCCCATCGGGAACGGCCGTGCGGGAGCAATGGTTTTCGGAGGAGTTGAGAAAGAACAACTTCAACTGAATGAAAACACGTTATACAGCGGGGAACCGTCAGTCGTTTTCAAAGATGTGAAAATAACACCGGAGATGTTCGACAAAGTTGTCGGGCTGATGAAAGCCGGAAAATACAAGACAGCTTCCGACCTGGTTTGCAAGAACTGGCTGGGACGCCTGCACCAATATTACCAACCGTTCGGAGACCTGCATATCCAAAACAACAAGCCGGGAGATGCTGCCGGATACAAACGGGCATTAAACATCTCGGATGCGGTTGCCACAACAGTCTATAAACAAAACGGAGTGAAATACGAACGGGAAGTATTCGCTTCCCATCCGGACAATGTGATCGTCATGCATCTGAAAAGCGATACACCGAATGGCATCGACATCTCGCTCGATTTCACATCACCTCATCCGACAGCCCAGCAAAAAGGGACTGACGACCGTCTGATCCTGCACGGACAGGCTCCCGGCTATGTGGAACGGCGTACATTCGAGCAAATCGAACAATGGGGCGACCAATACAAACACCCTGAACTCTACGATGCGAACGGCAAACGCAAGTTCGACAAACGGATGCTTTACGGCGACGAGATCGGCGGGAAAGGTATGTTTTTCGAAGCCCAGTTGAAACCGGTCTTCCCTAAAGACGGGAAATGTGAGATTACCGACGCCGGTATCCATATATACAACACGGACGAAGTCTATTTCATACTCAGTATGGCAACAAGTTTCAATGGTTTCGACAAAAGTCCGAGCCGGGATGGTATCGATCCTTCGGCCAAAGCAGCCAGCATTCTGGAAAAAGCCCTTTCCTATGACTATCAGACACTGAAACAACGCCATACGGAAGATTACCGTTCCCTTTTCGACCGAGTCGATTTCGAACTGTTTTCCTCTCCCGAACAAAAGGCGATGCCGACCGACAAACGTCTCGAACAGTTTGCCGGAAACGCCGATCCCGACTTGGCAGCTCTCCTGTTCCAATTCGGACGTTACCTGATGATCAGCGGATCACGTCCAGGCGGACAACCTTTGAACTTGCAAGGAATCTGGAACAAAGACACAATTCCAGCCTGGAACTGCGGCTATACGATCAATATCAACACAGAAATGAACTACTGGCCGGCCGAACTCACCAATCTGTCGGAATGCCAGGAACCTCTTTTCCGAATGATCCGGGAACTGTCTGTCTCCGGTGCCGAAACAGCCCGGAATATGTATAACCGCCGTGGTTGGGTGGCCCATCATAACACATCCATCTGGCGAGAGTCCTTGCCGAACGACAACGTGCCGACAGCTTCTTTCTGGCCGATGGTGCAAGGGTGGTTGTGTAGCCACTTATGGGAACACTACCAGTTCACACAGGATGAAACATTCCTGAAAAACGAGGCCTATCCGTTGATGAAAGGGGCCGCCGAGTTCTTTGCCGACTGGCTGATAGACGATGGCAACGGTCATTTAGTGACTCCGGTAGGTGTCTCTCCGGAAAACCGCTTCATCACGGAAGACGGACAAACGGCAGCCATGAGTATGGGACCGACCATGGACATGGCCATTATCCGGGAAACTTTTACCCGCACGATCGCCGCTTCGGAAATGTTCAATCTGGATGAATCGTTTCGCAATGAATTGAAAGATAAATTAGCACGCCTGTTACCCTATCAAATCGGAAAGCGTGGACAACTACAGGAATGGATATATGACTTCAAGGAATGGGAACCTCAACACCGCCATTTCTCCCACTTGTACGGTTTCCATCCGAGCGACCAGATCACACCGGACAAAACACCGGAACTGTTCAATGCAGTCCGCAAAACACTCGAACTGCGGGGCGACTTGGCTTCCGGCTGGTCGATGGGCTGGAAAATAAACTGCTGGGCACGCTTGTTAGACGGCAACCACGCCTACAAGATCATCGCCAACCTGTTCAATCCTGTCGGATTCGGAAACAGTGCACATAGAGGAGGAGGGCTTTTCCGAAACTTACTGTGTGCACACCCTCCTTTCCAAATCGATGGAAATTTCGGCTATACGGCAGGTGTCGTTGAAATGTTATTGCAAAGCCATGCCGGATACATCCATCTGTTGCCTGCTTTGCCCGATGTATGGGCAGAGGGCTCTGTTTCCGGCCTGAAGGCACGGGGCAACTTCGAGATTACGATGAACTGGAAGAATGGAAAATTGACAGAAGCCAATATCCATTCGCTGTCTGGGAAAAGCTGTACACTTCGTGCCAGACAAGCATTCACGGTCAAATCGAACGGTAGAACCATAGCTACATCCACCCCGGTCCGGTCAAACGGTAAAGAATATTTCCAAGCGACATTCGAAACGCAAAAAGATGGAACATATCTAATCACACAATAAACACGAAGAAATGAAACAAGCATTATCATTGATCGGAGTTTCCTTTTTATCTGTTGTCAGTTCACTGGCAGCAGATAAAAAGCCCAATATCATTCTGATTCTTGCCGACGACATGCGAGCTTCAGGAATGAACTTTTTAGGAAAAGAACAAGTCCAAACGCCCAACCTGGATAAATTGGCAGGAGAAAGTACAGTCTTCACCAACGCCCACATCATGGGTGGTACATCCGGAGCCGTCAGTATGCCAAGTCGGGCCATGCTAATGACCGGAAAATATCTTTATAACCTCGAAAAACAGGGAGCAACAATCCCGAATTCGCACACGATGATAGGTGAAACCCTTCAGAAAGCCGGCTATAATACATTCCATACCGGTAAATGGCATAGTAGCTATGAAGCCCTGAACCGTTGCTTTAAAGAAGGGAAAGCCATCTTTTTCGGAGGCATGTGGGATCACTGGAATGTTCCCTTGTACGATTACCATGCAGATATGAATTACGGAAAACGTCGTCCGGTCATCCATAACCAGGCAAAATCGAACAAAGTAGAATATGAAATAGGAGAATATATGTATTCAGGAAAGCATTCCGTAGATATTTTCACCCATGAAGCCGTCGAATATATTCAACAACAAAAAGATAAAAACCAGCCGTTCTTCTTGTCGGTAGCCTATATGTCTCCCCATGACCCTCGGAGCATGCCGGATGAATACATGCAGCTTTACGACCAGAGCCAAATACAACTTCCACCCAATTTTATGGAAAAGCACCCGTTCGATAACGGAGAATTAGAAATACGTGACGAAATATTGGCTGCTATTCCCCGCCGTCCGGATGAAATCAAAAAACATATCAGGGAATACTATGCCATGATCTCCCATGTAGACAAACGCGTAGGCAACATTATCCAAACTCTGAAAGATAACGGGTTATATGAAAACACAATCATCATATTTGCAGGAGACAACGGGTTGGCAGTCGGACAACACGGCCTGATGGGGAAACAGAATGTATACGAACATAGCGTCGGCGTCCCTTTGATGATCAAAGCTGCCGCACAGCATACCGGTAAAAAGACCGCAGACCTATGTTACTTGATAGACGTATTCCCAACCCTTTGCGACATGCTCCAACTACCTGTACCCCAATCGGTAGACGGTATCAGTCTACTTTCTTCCTTAGATGGGAAAGAGCCTGTCCGCGACTACCTATATTACAGCTATATGGATAATCAACGCGGCATTTCCGATGGAACCTGGAAGTTGATTGAATATCATGTGAATGGGAAACGCACGACCCAGTTATTCAATCTGAAAAACGATCCTTGGGAGAGGAACGATCTCAGCGGACAAAAGAAATACGAAAAAACAATCCAGCGTCTTCGCGAAAAGATGGCTGAAGAGCAGAAGAGGACAAATGATACATCTGTTTTCTGGAATAATTTCAGTTATTAATTATGTTTTCGCGCACACTCCATGTTTATTTAAAAATAAACTTCTACTTTTGTGGTCTGAACACATTATAAACCATCGATATGGATAAGAAAGTAATAACCTTTGGAGAAATCATGCTTAGACTGGCCACTCCAGACTATCTCCGTTTTTGTCAAAGTGATAAATTGAATGCTACCTTTGGTGGCGGTGAAGCTAATGTTGCCGTATCACTGGCAAACTATGGTATTGCAACCGAGTTTGTAACCCGTTTACCTAAAAACGACATTGCGCGTGCTTGCGTAATGGACCTGCGTAAATACGGTGTAGGGACTTCTCACATCGTTTACGGCGGCGACCGTTTGGGTATCTATTTTCTGGAAACAGGTGCGGTAGCCCGTGCCAGCAAAGTCGTCTATGACCGCGCTCACTCGGCTATCTCCGAAATCCAACCGGGAATGGTAAACTGGGAAGAAGTATTCAAAGATGCATCCTGGTTCCACTGGACAGGCATTACACCGGCCATTTCACAGGGTGCGGCAGATGCTTGCCTCGAAGCTATCCAAGTGGCAAACCGTATGGGTATCCCCGTATCATGCGACCTTAATTACCGCAAAAATCTGTGGAAATATGGCAAAACGGCCTCTGAAGTGATGCCGGAACTGGTTGCAGGTTGTGACGTAATCCTTGGTAACGAAGAGGATGCGGAAAAGGTATTCGGCATTAAACCAGAAGGTTTCGACGTAACAGCCACAAACGGTGAAGTAAACGCTGCCGAATTCGAATCCGTTTGCACACAATTGATGGCTAAATTCCCGCGTGCAAAGAAAGTGATCATCACACTGCGCGGCGCTATCAATGCAAACCACAATACGTGGGGCGGCGTTCTCTATGCCAAAGGCAAACTGTACCAGTCTCGTCGTTACGACATTACTCATATCGTTGACCGTGTAGGTGGTGGAGACTCTTTCATGGGAGGTTTGATCTACGGTCTGCTGACTTATACGACAGACGACCAGAAAGCACTCGATTTCGCTGTCGCTGCATCTTGCTTGAAACACACGATCTACGGCGACTTCAACCAAGTGACAGTCGAAGAAGTTGAAAAGTTGATGAGTGGCGATGCTTCCGGACGAGTTTCAAGATAAGTGACAATTCAATCATAATTCATAATTCAGAAATCTTATCATGGCAAGATTCAATAAAATGCAGGTACTCGATGCGATCGTCAGCACAGGGATGGTACCTGTTTACTACAATAAAGATGTAGAAATCGCAAAGCAGGTTGTCAAAGCTTGCTACGAAGGTGGTGTCCGTGCATTCGAATTCACCAATCGCGGTGACTTCGCTCATGAAGTATTTGCCGAACTGATCAAGTTCGCTACAAAAGAATGCCCCGAACTGGTATTAGGCGTCGGATCTATCGTGGATGCCGGAACAGCTTCCCTATACTTGCAATTGGGTGCTAACTTCGTTGTCGGCCCATTGTTCAACCCGGAAATCGCAAAGGTTTGTAACCGTCGCTTGGTCCCATATACACCAGGATGCGGTTCCGTTTCGGAAATCGGTTTCGCCCAAGAAGTAGGTTGTGACCTGTGTAAGATTTTCCCTGCCGGAAACGTAGGCGGACCATCGTTCGTGAAGAACATCAAAGCTCCGATGCCTTGGTCTATGATCATGGCTACAGGCGCCGTAGAACCGACGGAAGAAAATCTGTCGGCCTGGTTTAAAGCTGGCGTGACTTGCGTAGGCATGGGTTCCAAGCTGTTCCCGAAAGAAATGATTGCAGCCGGCAACTGGGAGGCAATATCCACACTTTGCCGCGATGCACTGGCAACTATCAAGAAATATCGTTAAATGATTTCTGAATTATGATTTATGCGCCGATGATAAATCATAATTCAGAAATCTATAAATCATAAATCTAAAATCATAAATCATGAAATCCTTTCTCGATTCCAATTTCCTGCTCCAGTCCGAGACAGCTCAGAAACTGTATCACGAACACGCAGCCAAAATGCCAATCATCGATTATCACTGCCACTTGATCCCGCAACAGATAGCCGACAACTATCAGTTTGCCGACCTGACGGAAATATGGTTGGGTGGTGACCATTATAAATGGCGTGCGATGCGTGCCAACGGCGTACCTGAAACATACATCACTGGAGATAAACCGGCGTATGAAAAATTTGAAAAATGGGCTGAAACCCTGCAGTATGCCATGCGCAACCCTCTATATCACTGGACCCATCTTGAACTGAGCCGTATCTTCGGCATAGACAAGGTTCTGAATCCGTCCACCGCCCGCGAGATATACGACGAATGCACAGCCAAATTGCAAACACCGGAGTTCCGTGCCCAGGCAATCATGGAACGTATGAACGTGGAAGTCGTATGTACGACCGACGATCCGATCGATGATTTGAAATATCATACCCAGATCCGCCAAAGCAGTCTGAAAACCAAAGTGCTTCCTGCCTGGCGACCGGACAAGGCTATGGCAATCGAGAATGTCGATACATATAACGAATATCTGACCAAGTTGGAAGCAGCTGCCGACATGTCGATCCTCAACTTCAAAAACTTGATCGACGCTTTGCAGAAACGTCACGACTTCTTCGCGTCACAAGGCTGCCGCCTGTCCGACCATGGAATACTTACATTCTATGCCGAACCCTATACGGATGCTGAAATCGAGGCCATATTCCTGAAAGCACGTATGAAGAAAGAACTGACAGTCGAAGAAATCGACAAATTCCGTTCTGCCATGTTGTACGAATTTGCGGTTATGGATGCCAAAAGCGACTGGGTACAACAGTTCCACTATGGTGCAACCCGCAACAACAACGTCCGCATGTTTAAGCAATTAGGTCCCGACACAGGCTACGATGCAATTGGAGATGCAGAAGTCGCAGCTCCGCTAGCTCGCTTCCTGAGCCGTTTGGACGAAGAAGGCGTACTGGCAAAGTCTATCTTCTACAACCTAAACCCGCGCGATAACGAACTGCTGATGACAACGATCTACAGCTTTAACGACGGCACGGTTCCGGGCAAGATGCAGTATGGCTCCGGCTGGTGGTTCCTGGATCAGATTCACGGCATGGAAAAGCAGATGAACGCATTGTCCGACTTAGGATTGCTGAGCCGCTTCGTCGGAATGCTCACGGATTCACGCAGTTTCCTATCCTACCCGCGTCATGAATACTTCCGCCGCATCCTGTGTAACATCCTGGGCCGCGAAGTGGAAGACGGTCTACTGCCTGCATCCGAACTGCCGTTCATCGGTAAGATGGTCGAAGATATCAGTTACAATAATGCGAAAGGATATTTCAAGTTCTAAAAGAAACTTTCCTTAATTATAAAGGGCCGCGTCAGCAAAGATTTGACACGGCCCTTGTTTTTTTACCTCTTTCTTTTCGCTTTGGCAGCCCCCTCCTTGGCCTTTTGGGCTTCGCGGCGGGCTTTTTCTTTGGCCTTCAGCTTTTCTTTGTATTCGCGTTCCTTTTGCTTACGTTCTTTTTCCTTTTGCTTCAGGCGTTCCTTATACTCACGTTCTTTCTGCTTACGCAGTTCTTCACGGGCTTTGAGTTTCGCCTTACGGTCGGCTTCGACCTGTTTCAGCTTGGCCTTGCGGTCGCGTTCAAGCTGTTTTTCTCGTTCGGCTTTTGCTTTCAGCAACGCTTCTTCTTCAGCCTTTTGCTTCTTCAGAAGTTCCTCGTTTTCTTTTGCCTTCTTTTCCTGCAATTCTTTTTCGGCTTTCTGTTGAGCTTCAAAAGCTTTACGAGCTTCTTCCTTACGAGCTTCAGCTTCATCGGCTTCGCGCTTGCGGAGTTCTTCGATCTCTTTCAACGTGAGTTCCTTCGGTTGTTCGACAGGAGTGACAACAGCGGAAACGGTGTCGGACGATGCCGGGAC